>Ga0207428_10000473_pt1 | contig 48411 bp, 44 predicted proteins | sample RhiMethybrSRZTD1_FD_187600 | JGI IMG/M metagenome (GOLD analysis project Ga0207428, IMG submission 187600) | Populus rhizosphere microbial communities from Tennessee, USA - Rhizosphere MetaG P. TD hybrid SRZTD1 (SPAdes) (version 3) | ecosystem: Host-associated > Plants > Roots > Rhizosphere >...
GGCATGTCAACGTCGCGAGCATGATGCAGGCGCCGGCCTGGGCGGAGGTCGTTGGTGTCGTGCGCGACGTCCGGATGGCCGGACCCGAGAGCGACTTCCACGCGGGGATCTACACCCCCTTCGCCCAGGCCCCCCCGCTCTACGGCACGCTGCATTTCGTGGTCCGGGGCAAGACGGAGCCGCGACCCATGATCCCCGCGATACGCGCGGCCGCGGCCCGCGTCGACGGGAACCTGCCTCTCTACAACATCCGCACCTTCGACGAGGTCCGCGCGGCCTACCTCGCTGAGCGGCGGTTCGCGATGGTGCTGATGATGGCCTTCGCCGCGTTGGCCTTCACCCTGGCCTTCCTGGGCCTGTACGGCGTCATCAACTATCTCGTGCAGCTCCGCACGCGCGAGATCGGAGTGCGGATCGCGATCGGGGCGACGTCTGCGGCGGTGAGGCGCGAGGTCCTCGCGACCGGGGCGCGCCACGGATCCGCGGGGATCGCGGTCGGGCTGCTGGCCACGTTCGCATGCGGGCAGGTCTTCTCCGCCTACGTCTCCCGGCTCGGTCGTTTCGATCCCGCGATTCTCGCGACGCTCGCCGTCGCCCTCCTCGCCGTTACCGTCGTCGCCAGCTGGGTCCCGGCCTGGCGCGCCACCCGCGTCGATCCGGTCGAAGCCCTCCGCTGCGACTGAGCTGTGGCAGGATGCTGACGATTTCCTGGAGGAGCACCCAAGATATGCCTCGCCACTCGAGCCTGATCGCCGTTCCCGCCATCGTCGCGCTCGCCCTGGCCGCTCCCGCCTTCGCCTTCGACGACCTGCGCGCCCCCGGCGCCCAGGTCGAGAAGATGGCCGACGGCTTCTCCTTCACGGAGGGCCCCACTGCCGACGCCGCCGGCAACGTCTTCTTCACCGATCAGCCCAACGACCGGATCCTGGAGTGGAGCGTGGACGGCAAGCTCACGACCGTCCTGCAGCCGGCGGGACGGAGCAACGGCATGTACTTCGACCGCGACGGCAGCCTCATCGCCTGCGCGGACGAGAAGAACGAGCTCTGGTCCATCGGCAAGGACGGCAAGGCGCGCGTGATCTGGAAGGAGCACGAGCACAAGAAGCTCAACGGACCCAACGACGTCTGGGTCCATCCCAGCGGCAGCCTCTACTTCACCGACCCCTTCTACAAGCGGCCCTGGTGGACGCACGACGCGCCGCCGCAGGGCGGACAGCACGTCTACCGCCTTTCCGCCGATCGCAAGAAGATCAAGCGGGTGACGACCGACCTCGAGCAGCCGAACGGCATCATCGGCTCACCGGACGGCAAGACGCTCTACGTCGCCGACATCAAGGCGGGCAAGACGTACGCCTACGACATCCAGAAGAACGGCATGCTGACGGGAAAACGGTTGCACGCCGCCCTTGGCTCCGACGGGATGACGCTGGACGAAGAGGGCAACCTCTACCTGACCGGCAAGGGCGTGCACGTGTTCGACAAGACGGGCAAGGAGATCCAGGTCTTCGAGATCCCCGAGGACTGGACGGCGAACGTGAGCTTCGGCGGCGCCGACCATCGCACCCTCTTCATCACCGCCAGCAAGGGGCTCTACGCCGTCCGCCTCCGCGTCAAGGGCGCGAACGCGGCGAAGTAGCGGGTGTAGACTCGACCGGAACGGAGCCCACCATGGCCAAGAAGAAGATGGGGCGTCGGCAGTTCCTCGCCACCGCGGGCAAAGGCGTGGTGGCGTCGTCGGTGGTCGCGGGCTTCCCCGCCATCGTCCCTTCCTCTGTGTTCGGGGCCGCCTCGCCCGGCAACCGGATCAACGTCGGCGCCATCGGCACCGGACGCATCTCCCGCGGCCACGACCTGCCCGGGGTCTGGCAGCACGACATCGCGCGCGTGATGGCGGCCTGCGACCTCGACAGCAAGCGCATGGAGGACGCGAAGACGCTGATCAACGGGTACTACGCCAAGCAGACGGGCAAGCCCTACGACGGCGTCGCCGGATACACGAACTACCACGACCTCCTCGCCAACAAGGACGTGGACGCCGTCGTCATCAGCACGCCCGACCACTGGCACTGCCTCATCGCCATCGACGCGGTGGAAGCGGGCAAAGACGTCTACCTGCAGAAGCCCGCCTCGCTGACCATCGCCGAGGGCCGTGCCCTCAGCGACGCCGTCACGCGCAGCGGGCGCATCTTCCAGATCGGCAGCCAGCAGCGCTCCACGGTGCAGTTCCGTTACGCCGCCGAGCTCGTGCGCAACGGGCGCATCGGCCAGATCAAGACGGTCGAGGTGGGCCTGCCCGGCGACCCGTCCGGTGAAGTCGAGCCGGAGATGCCCGTTCCCAAGAACCTCAACTACGACATGTGGCTGGGGTCGACGCCCGTCGTGTACTACACCGAGAAGCGGGTCCACCCGCAGGTCGGGTACGACCGCCCGGGCTGGCTGCGCTGCGAGCAGTTCGGCGCGGGCATGATCACGGGCTGGGGCGCGCACCACATCGACAGCGCGCACTGGGGCATGGACACGGAGCTCACGGGGCCGGTGGAGATCTGGGGCACGGCCGAGTTCCCGAAGTCGGGTCTCTGGGACGTCCACGGCCCCTTCAAGACGGAAGCGCTATACGCGAACGGCGTGCACATGATCGTGAGCGGCGACTTCCCAAACGGCATCAAGTTCATCGGCACCAACGGCTGGATCTTCGTGTCGCGCGGGAACGAGCGCGTCACCGCCAGCGATCCGGTCGCGAAGCTGAACGACTCGACGGCCCTCCAGTCCAGCGACCCCAAGATCATCAAGTCCGTCATCGGCCCGACCGAGATCCACCTGCCCGAGAGCAAGGAGCACCACCTCAACTGGCTGGAGTCCGTGAAGTCGCGCAAGCCGCCCATCGCGCCCGTCGAAGTCGCGCACCGGTCGTGTTCGGCCTGCCTCTTCCATCACGCGGCGATGAAGCTGAAGCGGAAGCTCTACTGGGATCCGGCCAAGGAGCGCTTCAGGAACGACGACGAGGCCAACGCGATGCTGTCACGGCCGCAGCGCGCGCCGTACGCGATCGGAGCGACCTCCTAGCCGGTCTGGCGTCCCTGAGAGCGCATCAGGGCGTGGGCGAAGCGCCCGTCTGAGACCGGCGGACCACGCCCGAATCGATGACCTGCCCCCGGCGGTTCACGGCCGAGAAGTACATCTCGTCCCCCGCGATCTCCGCGAGCATGAAGACGTAGTCCTGGTCGTAGCCCTTCTCCGTCAGGTCCGTCCGCGCCAGGTCGCCGCGCCGCAGCGACCCGCCCGACCCGATCACGAAGTGCTGGATCCCCTGCTCCAGCTTGATGCGCTCGTAGATGTGGTCGTGGCCGGTGAGGACGACGCTCACGCCGTCCTTGATGAAGATGGGCTCGAGCGTGGCCCGCGTCTCCAGGGCGGAGCCGTGTGTCTTGCCCGACGAGTAGAGCGGATGGTGGAAGAAGCAGATCTTCCAGTCCGACCCCGAGGAGCCGAGCTCCTTGTCCAGCCAGTCGAGCTGGTCCTTCTTCAGGTAGTTGCTGTCGATGGCGAAGAAGCGGACGCCGCCGTGGGTCAGCTTGCTCACGCCCCCGGGCGAGGCCCGGAACGTGTAATAGCGCTGGCCGCCCATGTTGAAGAGCGCATACGAGGCCTGGTTCGGGTTGTCATGGTTGCCGAGCGACGCGTAGAACTTCACTCCGGCGTCGAGCAGCGGCTTGTACGGCGTCTCGAACTTCTTCTTGTAGTCGGCGGCGGAATCCGACCCGTAGATGTTGTCGCCGACCATGATGACGAACTCGAAGGGGAACTGCTGCCGCAGCGTCGCCATCTCGCGGGCCGTCTCGTACTGGCCGTTGTCGCCGGTGCCGGTATCGCCCATGACCATGAAGCGGAGGGAGCCGTCCTTGAGCGGCAGGATCAGGGCCGGACCGGCGGCGGGAGCCGGCGCGGGAGCCTGCGCCTTGGCCAGGCCCGTCGCGAGGATCGCGATCGTGGCCCCGGCGAGCGCCATGCCCAACATCCATCGCCGGCTCATCGGGCCTTCCCCGTCGCCGTCCCGGTCAGGGGAGGGGCGGCGTTCCTCAAGAAGTCCAGGATCAGGTTCGCCTGGACGTCGAGGAGAACGAGATCACGGTTGACGAAGTGGTACTCCACCTCCTTCCTCAAGAGAGGCAGGGTGAGGAGCACGCTGGGCGGCACCGTGGACTGCGCGGCCGCCGCGGGATAGTCCGCGTTGACGGCCAGGCGCACGCTCATGCGGTCGTCGCGGTCGGGGTCGACGGGCGGGTTGCCGGACAGGATCTCCTTGCGGGCGGGCGCGCCCGCCCGCCCGGCCAGCTCGGCCGCGATGACGCGCTTCACCACGGGCTGGGCGCCCGGCGGAATCAGGTCGCCCTGCTTCGCCTGGGGCCGCATCGCCCGGATGGCCTGGGCCAGCGCCCGGCGATGGGCATCCATCTGCTCGGCGGTGGCCTTGTCGGGGAGAGTGCCGACCTGCTTCTCCGCCGGCTTGTGCACCTTCTTGACGTAGTCCTCGACCGCGTCCTCCATCAGGTCGAGCGCCTGGGCGTCGAGCTTGTCCACGTCGTGCGCGGCCTCCGCGGCGCGGTGCGCGGCCTCCCGCTGCTGCTTGGCCGCCTTCTCCCGCGCCTCCTGCTGCGCCTCGGTGATGTCCTCCCGGGCTTCCTTCTCTCGCCTGGCCGCCTTCTCCGCCGCCTTGCGCTGCGCCTCCGCCGCCTTCTTCAGCGCCTTCGCGATCTTCTCCGCCAGCTCCCGCTGTATCTCCGCGGGGTCGTCGTCGGCGCGCATGGGCGCGGGTGCGCAGAGGAGCAGGACGGCGATCAAAGCCAGGCCGGAACGCAGAGGGCTCACGTTTTCCAATATACGGTCGCGCCGTAGCGCCAGCGGGGCGCCGGCGGCGAATTGCGTGCGCCCTGAACCTTCACGGCGGCGATCTCGTAGTGGTTGGGCTGGGCCACCGATGGGCCGGCGAGATTTCGCAAGGTCCGCGGCCGCAACTGTCGATTTCGACCGTCCTCGTTCGTCTACAGTAGGAGGTCGCCACCGAATGACATTCCTGAACGACGCCAGAATCGCGTTCCGGTCCCTCCTGCGGACCAAGGGCTTGACCGTCACCGTCGTGCTCACCCTCGCCCTCGGCATCGGGGCCAACGCCGCCATCTTCAGCCTGGTGAAGGGCGTCCTCCTGGCGCCCCTCGTCAACCGCGAGGAGGAGCGGCTGATCTACATCCGCCAGAGCGCTCCCGGCCTCGGGGCCGACAACATGACCTTCTCGGTGCCGGAGATCCAGGACTTGCGCGAGCGGGCGCGGACGCTCAGCGCCTTTGGCGACTTCTCTACGATCGGTTTCACGCTGGTCGGCCTCGGCGAGCCGCGCGAGGTGCGCGCGGGCGTGGTGGGCGGATCGTATTTCGAGGTGATGGGGCTGCGCCCCGCGCTCGGCCGCCTGCTCGGTCCCGCGGACGACGGCCCCAATGCCGCGGGGGCAGTGGTACTCACCCATCGCTTCTGGAGGACGGCGCTCGCTCGCGATCCCTCCGTGCTCGGTCGTACCGTCAGGCTGGGGACGCGGAGCGCCACCATCGTGGGCGTCCTGGAGCCGTCGCTCCCCTATCCCGCGGAGACGGAGATCATCGCCAACGTCGTGACCAGCCCCCATCACCTCTCGGCGACGATGGTGACGGGGCGAGTGCACCGGATGACCGAGCTGTTCGCGCGGCTGCGGCCGGGCGTCGATCTCGAGGCGGCGCGCGCCGAGCTCCGGACCCTTCACGCCGGCATCGTCAAGGAGTATCCCGAGGCCTACCCCGTCCGCGCCGATTTCCGGATCGACGCCGTCGGGCTCCGCGACCAGCTCACGTCGCGGGCGCGGTCGGTCCTGCTCGTCCTCCTTGCCGCCTCCGCCCTCGTCTTCGTCATCGCTTGTTCGAACGTCGCCAACCTGATCCTGGCCCGCACGGTCCGCCGCGAGGGCGAGCTCGCCATCCGCGCGTCGCTCGGCGCGACCACGAGCGCGTTGCGCCGGACCCTGCTCGCGGAGAGCCTGATCCTCTGCGGCGCGGGGGCGGCCGTCGGCGTGCTCAGCGCACGACCGATGGTTGCCGTCCTGGGCCGCTACGCGTCCCGCTTCTCGGTGCGGGCCCTCGACCTCACCGTGGATGCCAGCATGCTCTGGGTGGGCGCGCTCCTGGCCGTCGTGGCCGCGGTCCTGCTGGCCTTCGTCCCCCGTCTCCCCTCGTCGCGCGGCCCCCAGGGCCTCGGCCTCTCCACCGGGAGCGTCCGCATCACCGGCAGCACGAGCCGCCGGCTCCGTGTCTTCGCGGTCACGCAGATCGCCGCGTCCTTCGTGCTGCTGGCGGGCGCGAGCATGCTCGTGAAGACGCTCCTCGCCCTGCAGGCGGCCCCCACCGGGCTCGACACGCGTCGCGTGCTCGCGCTCAACGTGCCCGGCGGCGTGGCCAACGGCCGGACGCCCGAGCAGAACGTGGCCTTCTACAAGGAAGCCATGCGTCGGATCACCGACCTCCCCGGCGTGGATCGCGTCGCCGTCGGCACCGTCGTGCCGTGGCGCGACGCCGGCAGCTTCGGCCCCGGCTTCGCGTTCTCCGCGGAAGGCCGGGTCACGACGCCGGGCGAAGACGATCCCCGCGCGCAGCTCCGGACGGTGTCGCCCGGGTTCTTCGCGGCCCTCGGGGTCCCGATCATCGCCGGCCGCGACTTCAACGAGAGCGACCGCCGGGATTCGGAGTCGGTCGTGATCGTCAGCCAGACCCTGGCCCAGCGCCTGTTCCCGAACCAGGAGGTGGTCAACCGCCGCTTGATGTGGACCGATCCCATCATGAAGTTCATCGACGTCAGCACCGCGCCGCGGCGGATCGTCGGGGTCGCCGCCGACGTGGACGACGAGCACGTGGTGCCCGGCCCGATGGTCACCGTGTACCACCCCTTCGAGCAGCAGGAGATCTGGGGCGGCCGCCTCTTCGTGCACACGCGCACCGATCCCTACGCGCTGGTCCCGCCGATCACGCGCCTCGTTCGAGACCTGGCCACCGACCAGCCCGTCGAGCGGGCGGCCACGCTCGAAGACGTCCGGGCGGAGGTGCTCGCGCCGGACCGGCTCAACACTCTCGTGTTCGGCGGCTTCGCCGCGGTCGCGCTCGCCATCGCGGTGGTGGGCGTCGCGGGAGTGCTCGCCTTCTCCGTCAGCGCGCGGACGCGCGAGTTCGGCATCCGGCTGGCCATCGGCTCGCAGCCGCGCGACCTCCTGACCCGCGTGGTCTCGGAGGGCCTGGTGATGGTGGTGGCGGGGATCGCGGCCGGCCTCGTCGGCGGGCTCGCCCTGGCCCGGGTCGCCGGCCGCTTCCTGCCCGTGGCGCAGATGCCCGGCGTCGTGCCCGTCGTCTGCTCCGCGGTCGTGCTCCTCCTGGCCGCGGTGGCGGCGTCGGCGGTGCCCGCGGCTCGCGCCGCGCGGGTCGATGTGATGCAGGCGCTGCGCTCGGACTGATCTCTCCTCACCTTGCCGCGCCCGGGGCGCTGCGGTAGAAAGAAACGATGCCCCACGCACAAGCCGAGACGTCACGAATCGCCGACCAGCTCCGGCGCGCCTTCGAGGGCGAAGCCTGGCACGGCTCCTCGGTGCTCGAGATCCTGAGCGGCGTGAACGCGGCGAGCGCCGCCGCGCGGCCGTTGCCCAGGGGGCACCGCATCTGGGAGATCGTCCTGCACATCGCGGTCTGGGACGACGCCGCCCGCCGGCGCATGGCCGGCGAGGTCGTTCAGCCGACGCCCGACGAGGACTGGCCGGCCGTCGTCGACGTCAGCCCCGCAGCCTGGGAACGCACCCTCGCCCATCTGAAGCAGACCCACGAGGCCCTGGTCGAAGCCGTGCAGGCCTGCCCCGACTCGCGCCTGGCGGAGAGAGTCCCCGGGAAGGAGCCGGACTACTACACGCTCTACTACATGCTCCACGGTATCGTGCAGCACGAGCTCTATCACGCGGGCCAGATCGCGCTCCTGAAGAAGGCCTGAGCTCGAGGCCACGGAGATGGACTGGCGTGCGCTCGTAACGGGCGGCGTCCCCGGTCCGGACGAGGTCCGCGTCGTTCGCATCCTCCTCGACGGGCCGTCCGCAGACCACGCCGAGGTCCTGTCCGCGGACGAGCGGGAACGCGCCGCGCGGTTCGTGTTCGACATCCATCGGCGCCGGTTCGTCGCCGCGCGGGCCTCGTTGCGGCGCGTGCTCGGTCTTTGTCTCGACCGCGATCCCGCCGGGCTGACCTTCGAGTACACGGACCGCGGCCGGCCGAGCCTACGTCTCGCCTCCCATCCCGACTTCGACTTCAACCTCGCGCATTCCGGCGACCTGGCCTTGCTGGCCCTGTCGAGCCGGACGGTCGGAGTGGACGTCGAGCAGCGCCGCGAGATACCGAATGGGCTGGAGATCGCTCGGCGCTTCTTTTCGCCGCGAGAGGTGGCGGCCCTGAAGCACCTCACCGAGAACGAGCGCCGAGACGGCTTCGTCAACGCCTGGACGCGGAAGGAGGCGCTGATCAAGGCCGTGGGGGCGGGCCTCGGGGCTCTGGAGGAGATGGAAGTGAGCCTGGCCCCGGATGAGACGCCGACGGTCCTCCGTGCCCCGGGCGGCCCGAGCGCGTGGCAGCTCTTCCACCTCGAGCCGCACGAGGATTACGTCGGGGCAGTGACCGTCCAAGCGGCGCCGCCCATCCGGCTCACCACGTGGCACTCCTCGGCGCCCGCACGCCCCGCCCGATAACCGAGGAGACCTTCATCCCGCCCGTTCCGGCGTACCTCGAACGAGGTACGCCAAAACGCGCCCTCGGAGTGTTCTCAGAACTATCCGTTCGGGTGATGCGCGACGGGAGTCGGACAGACTACTTTGCGCCTCGCTTGAGGTGCGAAATGACGAACGAACGATTGCGCTCACGATCTCAGAGTTGGCACGCGGCGACGGTCACGGCCAGTGTCCTCGCCCTCGGAGCACTCGCCGGGACGGCCAGGGCCGAGGACGCCGTCGTCGCTCCGCCCGCGCCCGCGCGCGCGGTGGTCATCGGGCCGCAGTACCAGGCCGGAGGCGTCCATCGCTGGCTCTGGGGGACCGACTACCGGTCGCTCTGGACGACGCCGACGCACGTCGAGCCCCTCGATCTGCATGCGATCGCCGGCGGGCTCACACCGGTCAAGCGGGTCGGGGGACGAGAGACGAAGGCGCTCGCGCTGCACGGAGGGGATGGCCGCGACTACACGTTCCGAGCGATCGACAAGGACCCGGTGAGCATCCTCCCCGGGGAGCTGCGCGACACGTGGGCCCGATCGCTGGTGCAGGATCAGATCGCGGCCAGCCAGCCGGCGTCGTTCTTCGTCGCCGACGAGCTGATGAATGCGGCGGGGATCCTGCACAGCTCCCAGCGGCTGGTGATCATGCCCGACGATCCGGCCCTGGGAGAATTCCGCAAGGACTTCGCAGGGCTGGCGGGCCAGTTCTACGAGTTCCCCACCGGACCGTCCGCGGGCGGTCCCGGCTTCCAGGGGGCGCTCGAGGTCCTCGATCACAAGGAGCTCTACAAGCGGATCGCGTCCGATTCCAGCGAGAGGATCGACGCACGTGCGTTCCTGAAGGCCCGGCTCCTGGACGTGCTCATCGGGGACTGGGACCGCCACCGCGACCAGTGGCGGTGGGCGAAGTTCGCGGATCGGCCCGACTGGGTGCCGATCCCGGACGACCGCGACCAGGCCTTCTCCCGCTACGAAGGGCTCGTGCTCGACCTGGCCCGGCGACGCCTGCCGATCCTGCAGAACTACGGGAAGGCGTATCCCTCCATGAAGGGGCTCACCTGGAACGGATGGGAACAGGATCGGCAGCTCCTGGCCGGCCTGGAGCGCCCAGTGTGGCGGGAGGTGGCGGAGGAGCTGCGCGGCCAGATCAGCGACGAGGTCATCCAGAGAGCGGCGCGCCGGATGCCCGCCGAGTACTTCGAGATCGACGGACCTCGCCTGATCCGTGACCTCACCGGCCGCCGTGACGCCCTCGTCCAGGCCGCCGACGCCTTCTACCTTCACATCGCGGACAAGGTGAGGGTGTACCTCACGGACGAGGCCGAATACGTCGAGGTCCGGCGGCTCGACGGGGGCGACTCGTTGGTGCAAGTGTGGAAGGCCGACCCTTCCGGTCGTGCCACCGGCGATCCTTTCTATCGGCGCGTCCTCCACGGAACCGAGACGAGCGAAGTACAGATCTACGCGCGCGGCGGCGCGGACCGCATCGTCACCATCGGCGCCCCCAACGGTATCGAGGTCCGAGCGATCGGTGGCGCGGGGAGACTCCTGGTGGACGACACCAAGGGCGGCGGGACCGCGCTGAGCGACGATGGCCAAGGCGACATCGCGGAGGGACCCGGATCGCGCCACGACCCCCGTCCGTACACCGCGCCTCCGGCGCCCGCCACCGCCCCCTGGCTTCCCCCGCGTGATTGGGGCCGCGACACGTTCATCGTGCCCTGGGTCGGTTACGGCACGGACCTCGGCGCGCTGATCGGAGCCGGCTTCGACACCCGGGCGTTCGGCTTCCGCAAGGACCCCTACTCCAGCCGGCACGTCCTGCGCGCGGCCTTCGCCACCGGAGACAGCACGTACCGCGTGGACTACCGCGCGGAGCTGCGCCGCGAGAACCGGAGCTGGTTCTGGGGCTGGTACGGATATGCCTCGGGGATCGAATCGCTGCGTTTCTACGGGTTCGGCAACGAGACCACCGACCTCGGCGACCCGAACGCGGACATCTTCAAGGCGCGCCAGCAGCAGTTCCTGCTCACGCCGGCCGTCACCGTCCCCTTCGCGGGCGCGTTCAAGCTCGCGCTGGGGCCCACGGTGAAGTATTCGTCCAACACCCACAAGGACGACGCGACCGTCATCAACCGCACGCAGCCGTACGGTTACGGCAAATTCGGCGAAGTCGGCGGGACGGCGCTCCTTCAGCTCGACACGCGCACGGAAGCGGCGGCGACGCCCGGCGGCAAGGCCTTTCGCAGCTTCGGTTATCCGCGCTCGGGCACGATGGTGCAGGTGCGGGGCGAAGTGTTCCCGGGCGTGTGGGACGTCCAGGAGACGTTCGGCTCCGTCAAGGGTTCGGCCGCCGCGTACCTCACGCCCGGCGGAGATCGCGCGCCGACGCTGGCCCTCCGCGCCGGCGGCGAGAAGGTGTTCGGGACGCATCCCTATTTCGAAGCCGCTTATCTCGGCGGCGGGCTCGGCGGATACGGCCTCTTCGCCGGCGACGATCCCGTGCGCGGCCTGCCGCACCACCGCTACGCGGGTGACGCGAGCGTCTTCGGCAGCGCCGACCTGCGCCTCTACGTATCCCGGTTCCGGTTCTTCCTGCCCGGCACCTGGGGATTGCTCGGCTTCGCGGACGTCGGTCGCGTGTACCTCCAGGGCGAGGACTCGAACGACTGGCACCCCGGGTACGGCGGCGGGTTGTGGTTCGCCTGGCTCGACCGCGCCAACACGATCACCGCGACCTACGGACGCAGCGAGGGGCGCAACGCCGTCTACGTGCGAGCCGGTTTCGCGTTCTGAAGGCTCGAACGGAAGGGTCAGCGGGTAGAAGGCGCGGCGGAGCGGCTCCGACGTGTCGACGGTCGCCATGGCATCAGCAGATAGAAGCTATCGAGAGCGATCCGCCACGCCAGCGACCTTCGGGTTTCGGGCGGGTACCCCTGGGTCAGGGCCAGGAAGATGGGGGCGCCTCCCGGAAGAGCGCCTTGGCCAGTTCGGTCACTCGCTCGCCGCCACCCTAGACGTCAGCGGCCGCGGGGACGTCGCGCCGCCTCCGCCCGCATGCGCTGCATGGCGCGGGTTTCCTGGTCCGAGTAGCGCTCTTCCTTCCAGGGATCGGCGTGCAGGTGGTAGCCGTTGACCTCCCAGAATCCGGGCGCGTCCACCTCGATGAACTCGAAGCCGCGGATCCACTTCGCGCTCTTCCAGAAGTAGAGGTGCGGCACCACCAGGCGGCAGGGGCCTCCATGTTCGGCAGCCAGCGGCGCCCCGTCGTGCTCGACGGCAAGGAGCACGTCGTCGGCGCGCAGGTCGGCGAGCGGGATGTTCGTGGTGTAACCCTGCTCCGCGTGCACCATCACCGCCACGGCCTCTGGCCGCAGCTTCACCCGGGCCAGGATCTCCCGCACCGAAACGCCCTTCCAGAGGTTGTCGTAGCGGCTCCAGTGCGTCACACAGTGGACGTCCGACTTCACTTCCACCTGGGGCAGGGCCGTGAAGCCCTCCCATGTCCACGAGATGTCCTCTTCGACGAGCCCGAAGCAGCGGAACGACCACGTGCGCAGGTCGACGCGCGGCGTGTCGCCGTACGTGAGGACGGGCCACTTCGTCGTGAGCACCTGGCCGGGCGGCAGGCGTGGACCGGTGTCGCGCTCCCTCATCGCATGGGTCCGATCATGGCGGTACTTCGTCACTCGATGCGGACGACCGTCGCGCTCCATGGACAGAAGCGGCCGCCGCCGAACGCGGGCCCCTGGCGCTCGACGTCGGAGGGCCGCCCGTCGCACACCTCGATCGCGGCCTCGGCGAAGGCCACCTCCTCCAGATGCCAGGTCCATCCGGAGTTGACCTGCGTGCCGGCGACGATGCGGCCGTTCGGAATGCGCGCGGTGCCCCCGGCCTGGGCCGCGCGGGCGGCCGCGACCTGCCCTGGAGTCGTCAAGGCCACGCGGAAGGTCTCGTTCGCGACGGCCAGGGTCACCGTCGCCATCGTGGACGGTGGCGTCGGCGAGTCGCTCCCGCACGCGCCGGCGAACAGCGCCGACGAGGCGGCGGCGACGACGAGAAGGGATGGACGCATCATTCGATGCCGGACGCGGCGAGCGGCTGCTCTCGACCGGCGGCGGAGACCTCGTGCGCCAGCGCCTTCAAGGCCTCCGCGTAGATCTCCGAGAAGGTCGGGAAGGGCTGGATCACGTCGCTCAGCACGTCGAGCGGCACACGGGCGCGGATGGCCAGCGTCGCCTGCTGAAGCCACTCGCCGGCCTCCGCCCCCAGCGCGTAGGCGCCGGTGAGCCGCTCGCCGTCGCTGAGCAGGGTGAGGAACCCGTTGTCGTCGGCGTACGCGCGCGAGTAGGTGGCCGTCCGGGCCACCTCCTTCAGGCGGGCGGTGCCCCGGAAGCGCGCCTCCGTTGCCCCCACCGCCGCCGCTTGTGGCTCCGTGAAAACGACGCGCGGCACCGCTTCGTAGTGGGCCTCACGCGGCTGCCCGAGGATGTTGGCCGCGACGACGTCGGCCTGGTACTTGCCGACGTGCGTCAGCAGCCAGATCCCGTTGACGTCGCCGATCGCCCAGAGACCCTCCCCCGCGCGCAAACGCGCGTCCACGGGGATCCCGTGCCCGTTCGCCTTGATGCCCACGCTCTCCAGGCCGAGGTCCGCGACCCGCGGGCGACGGCCCGTTGCGACCAGGAGGCGGTCGCCGCGCACCTCGCGGCCGTTCGCGAGGGCCAGGACGTAGTCCTCGCCATCGCGCCGCGCCGCGGTGACCTTCCCGCCGAGGACGAGCTCCACTCCCTGGCGGCGGAGGACGGCGCCCAGCGCCTCCCCCAGCGGGGCCGGCTCGCGGGCGATGACCCGCTCCGCCCCCTCCACGACGACGACCTCACCCCCGAAGCCGCGGACGGCTTGCGCCATCTCGACGGCGACGGTTCCGCCGCCCAGCACGAGCAGGCGCCGCGGAACCGACTTCATGCCCGTCGCCTCGCGGCTGCCCCAGACGCCGTCGAGCTCGCGCAGGCCCGGCACCGGCGGCACGACCGGCTCCGAGCCCGTCGACACGACGATGTGCTTCGCCGTGTAGTGGACGCCGCTGACTTCGACCGCGCCCGGGCCCGCGATCCGGCCGCGGCCGCGCAACAGGTCGATGCCCTTGCCCTCCATCCAGCGGACCTGGCCCGCATCGGAGTAGTCCGAGACCATGAAGTCGCGCCAGGCCAACGCCGCTGCGACGTCCACCTCCGCCTTCCCCGCCGCTTCGCGCGACGCCCGGGCGGCCTGGCCCGGCCGCAGCAGCGTCTTGGAGGGGATGCACGCCCAGTACGAGCATTCGCCTCCCACGAGCTCGCGCTCGACGATGGCGACGCGCAGACCGCCTTCCGCCAAGGCGCCGGCGCAGTGCTCGCCCGCCGGCCCCCCGCCGATGACGATGACGTCGTACTGGAGGCTCATGTTTCCCCTTCCCCCTGAATCTTCCGTTCTGGGCGTCCCCGCAATCTGACACACGCGCGACCGCCTGAACCATTGGACGAAGGTATCGGTCGCGACCGATACCAAGGTGCAATGGACGGAGGAGCTCTGGACGCGCATTCTCCACGCGAGTCATGGAGGTCAAGATGAGCACGCAGACACAAACCGAGAACCCGGCCGCCGCCCCGAGCGCGCGCACGGTCGAGACGAAGCTCGAGGTCGTCGTCATCCCCGTGTCCGACGTCGAACGCGCCAAGCGCTTCTACGGAGGCCTGGGGTGGCGCCTGGACGGGGACTTCACGAGCGGCCCGGACTGGCGGGCCGTGCAGATGACGCCGCCCGGTTCGCAGACCTCCGTCCACTTCGGCAAGGGAATCACGACGGCCGCGCCCGGCTCGCTCAAGGGCACGTACCTCGTCGTGGACGACGTCGTCGCCGCGCGCGCGGAGCTCATCGCCAAGGGCGCCGACGTCGGCGAGCCGTTCCATTTCGAGAGCATCGGGGGCAAGCCCCTGCCCGGCGTCGACCCCGAGCGCCGCACGTACTTCACCTACGCGACCTTCAGCGATCCGGACGGCAACACCTGGCTGCTCCAGGAGATCACGACGCGCTTCCCCGGACGCGGTTTCAGCGGGCTGGACCTGGCGACGATGACCGCGCTCCTGCGCGAGACGGAGATGCGCCACGGCGACTACGAAAGGGTCGCTCCGAAGCACCACTGGTCGGACTGGTACGCCGCCTACATGGTCGCGCGCGAGCAGGGCCGCACTCCCGAGGAGGCGGTCAAGGACGCCGGGCTCCACATGGAGAGCGTGTTGCGTTGAGGGCGGACATCGTTCCCGGGGCCGTCTTCCCCGACTACGAGCTGTCCGACCATCGCGCGACGCACCGAAAGCTCTCGGAGCTGCAGGGGGACGATCCGCTGGTGCTGGTGCTCTCCAGGGGAGGGTTCTGTCCGAAGGACCGGCGCCAGCACGAAGGCCTCCTGCAGCTCCACCGCGAGATGCAGGTCGGCTACTGCCGCCTGGTCACGATCTCGACCGACAACCTTCTCGAGACGAACGAGTTCCGCAACGGGGTCGGCGCGCACTGGCCGTTCCTCTCGGACCCGGGGCGGATGGTCCAGAAGGATCTCGACATCGCGGAGTACACCGACCCGACCCACGACCCCATGATCCCCCACACGCTCGTGCTCGAGCCCGGCCTGCGCGTCTACAAGATCTACAGCGGCTACTGGTTCTTCGGCCGGCCGACGGTCGAGGAGCTGCGCCTCGACCTGCGTGCGGTGCTCCAGCGCTGCCGTCCGGATTGGGACATCACGGCTCCGGAGTGGCGAGCGGTCTGGGAAAGAGGCGAGAGGGCAAAGTTCTTTCCGTACGGAAAGACGCGGGCGCAGGTGCTGGCCCAAGGTACTGATCAGGAGTCTTAGGGCCCGCTGCGAATCGCGGCGGCGATGAACTCGCTCATCCGTGAGCGTGCACTCGTTCCAGGACGAGTACCCCCGCGCAAGCGGCGCTTGCCCGGCCCGAAGAACAGGTCGACCTCGTGGCCATTGTGGGCGCGGCAGCGCAGCTGGATGTTCTCGACCGTCGCCTTGCCGCCGGCCGCGCGAGGTATCACGTGATGGAACTCGATGAAGCGCCGTTCGCCGCAGCGATGCCCGTCGATGGAGACGAACGCGCATCGTCCGCCGTCTTTCACGTAGACCTTGCGCCGGACGTCGGCGGGGATGTTGTCGGACTCCTTCGCCTGTCCACGACGGCCACGCGGGTGCGGAGTCGCGGCGAATTTCCGGCGCACCAGCTCGTCGATGAGCGCCGTCAGCGCCCGATCGAACACCTGTGCGAGATCGCCGCTGGGAACGGCGTGGCCGAGCAGGTCCTGTGCGCACCTCAGTTTCTCGCGCGTTTCCTCCGTCGCCGTGAAGCGGACTTCGTACCGTTCCACCGCGATTGGCCGTACCGTGGGCCGCCGCGGAGCGGGGAGGCAACGGGACATGGCTTCGCCGGCGATCGGCCCACCGACCACGGGCGCCGACGACGACAGCGTCGCTACGACCGCGCCCACAGCGGGAACGGCCACCGCAACCGTCGGCGCTCGTCGTACTGACGCCTTGACCTCTGGCTCTGGGAAGCGCTCGGCCAGCAGCTTCTCGACGTCGTCCTTACCCAACCCGGAGGCAGCCGAGAGCAGCTCCTGATGGTTTCCGGGGGTGAGACGCCGAGCAAGTAGCCGAGCCGTGGTGGGACTCAGGGTGCGCGCGAGCAACATGTCGACGATCATGGGAAACCGCCGGGCCGCGCGGGCCGCCTCGATCCGGTTGTAGACGGCGTCCTCCGAGAGACTCAGGATGTCGCGGCAGTACTTGAACATTGACGAGAACCCCGCCGGCTCATAGAGACGGCGGGCATCGAACTCCGCCAGATGCACGATGAGCGCGACCGTGGCCTCGCGCTCGTGCTGCGCGAGCCGCCGCAAGGCGCCCGTGAGTTCCTGGTCGCTGAGGCGAGAGGCATGGGTGATCGTCATGTCATTTGATAACATTGACTCTGGTCACACGGGGACCATTGGCGATACCAATTCTAATGAATTCACAGTTCGTAGTTGATATCTCCGGTGGTGGGATGCGGGCGCGCCGCACTCGTTCCAGAACGAGTAATTGTGACCTACCCGAACGTGAACACCACCGCGCGGACACCGGAATCGAGGAACTCGATCTCGAACGTGCGATCGGCGACGCGACCGCCCTGTCGAACGAGCTGATAGAGACGCGGCTCGCGGACCTCACCGGTGCCGTCGGGCGCCGAATCGACTCCGTGCGCGTCAGCCGGGGCGGCGCCGTCCAGCGTCACCTTGAATCGAACGGGCCGTCCGTCCTTCCCCGGAGCCAGGACGAAGTGCAGATCCCGGCTATGGAACCGGAAGGCGATGCGGCCGCCCGCCGCTTCGAGCACGGCGCTCTCGGGACCGACCTTCCAGGATCCGGCCAATCCCCACTGGTTCAGACGGAGCCGCTCGGGCAGGCTGTACGTCCGGGCGGCGTCCCTGGCCTGCCGCTCCGGCGAAGCGAAGCTCTCGCCCCGACGGTAGCCGACGTAGGTTTCCGGGGTCTGCTCGGTTCCGCTGGGGGCAGCTTCGACGCCCTGCCCGGCGACACGGACCACGCTCTCGTCCAGGCCGCTCGCCCCGCTCTCCTTCAGGAGCTGCTGCAGGACGCGCTCGGCCTCGGCGTATTGCCCCTCGCCGAAGTAGTGGTGGCGGATGTGGCCCTTGGCGTCGATGAAGTAGAGCGCCGGCCAGTATTGGTTGGCGAAGGCCTCCCAGATCCGGTAGTCGCTGTCGATGGCCACGGGAAAACCGACCTTCAGCGTGCGAACGGCGTCCTGCACGTTGGGGCGCTCCTTCTCGAACGAGAACTCAGGCGTATGCACTCCGATCACGACGAGCCCCGCGTCTTTGTACTTGTCCGCCCACGCCCGGATGTACGGCAGCGGACGCAGCGAGTTGATGCAGGTGTACGTCCAGAAGTCGACCAGCACGACCTTCCCGCGCAGTGACTTCGCGGTCAGCGGCTCGGAGTTGAGCCAGCCGAGCGCGCCGCCGAGTTCGGGCATGCGTCCCTCGTCGGCCAGGGCCGGCCGCAGCGCGCTCCCCAGCGCACCCAGGGCCGCGACGGTCACGCCGATCGCGGGCAGCAGGGACAGTCCGATGATCACGTTCCTCATCACGCCTCCGTCACAGGACCTCGTCGATTCGATGCACCGCTCCGTCCGGCCGCGTCTCGCCGACACCGACGGTGACGATGCGATTCAGGAATGCGTACGTCTCTGCCGAAGTCTCGAACCTCGGCACCGTTCGGAAGTAGTAGCGTGCGGGATCGACGACCTCTCCGCGCCCGAGGGCCGCGATCGCATCCGCGGGACCGTGACGCAGCCCCTGGAACGTCATGTAGATCAGCGCATGGTCGTCCGTCTCCAGCGTGATGCGCAGGTCCAGCTCCAGGACGCCGTCCGCGCGCAGCAGCAGCCAGTCCCCGCCTCCGGGCAGGATCTTGCCGCGCAGCCGCGGGCCTTCGAAGTCGCCGCCCGTGACGGGCACGATGAGGCGCGTGCCATGGGGCACCGTGCCGAGCTTCTGGGCGGGTGCGGCGGCGATCCTCACCGTCATCAGTGGTCGCGAGTTCATGGTGGTCTGTCTCCCATTGGCGGCGGCGGGGTCGCCCTCGGCGCCGGCCCGCGGCGCAACTCCGGCCAGGCCACTCGCGGCTCCGGCCACGAGTGGGGCCGCTACGGCCTTGAGCGCGTCTCGGCGACGCATGGCTAGAGGACTTCCTCGATCGTGTAGATCGGCCCACCGGGACGCCGATCGGCGGACGCGATGGCGATCACACGGTTCAGGTACGTGTACGGCGGCGCGCTCGTCTCGAACCGGGGCGTGGTCCGGAAGTAGTACTTGGACGGATCGACGGACTCGCCTCGCGCCAGCGCGGCCAGCACGTCCGCGGGGCCGTGACGGAAGCCGAAGGACGACATGTTGATCAAGGCGCCGTCGTCGGTCTCGAGCGTGATCCTGAGATCGAGCTCGAGCACGCCGTCGGCCCGCAAGAGGGTCCAGTCGCCTCCGCCGGGCAGGACCTTGCCCCTGAGCCGCGGGCCTTCGAAGCTGCCGGCGGTGATCGGCGCGATGACGCGTGTTCCATGCGGCACCGCCCCGAGCCGTTGCGGCGGGGGGACGACGACCTGAAGCGTCATCAGCGGGCGTGAAATCATCGGACGGTCCCGATCACCGGAGCGACTATGCGCGCCAGGACGCCCACAAGATCGTCCTGCGAGCCCGCGGGATCCATTGGACGAAGGTGTCGTCGATACCTTGGTACTGGTCGGAACGGTGGGCCGCGTGGGGGAAGGCGACGCGCGCCGGCGCCGCCTTCCCGTCTCCGACTAGCGAAGCGACCGGAGGCCCGTGCGGACCTCGTCGCAGAACAGCTCGGGCTGCTCCCAGGCCGCGAAGTGGCCGCCCCTGGGGAGCCGGTTGTAGTGGATCAGCTTGGGATACGCCTTCTCGGCCCAGCTCCGCGGAGCGGGATAGAGCTCGTCGGGGAAGACGCTCACGGCCACCGGGATGGAGACGCCCTTGGAGTTGAAGAACGACTTGCCCCAGTACTCCCAATAGAGACGGCCGCCCGAAACGCCGGTGTTCGTCAGCCAGGTGATCGTGACGTTGTCGAGAACGTCGTCGCGGGTCAGGCCTTCGGGCTTTCCGTCGAAGACGCGCGCGATCAGCTCATAGCTGCGCGCGTCGTGATCGAGGAAATAGGCGGCCAGGCCGACGGGTGAGTCCGCGATTCCGTAGAGCGTCTGCGGCCGCAGCCCCATCTGGAAGCCGTAGGCGATTCCCTTCTGATAGACGAACTGCACGCGTTCGTAAGCGACCTTCTCGTCCGCGGAGAGGCCCGCGGGCGCGGGCGCTCCGGAAAAGGCCGCCGCGTCGATGTCCGCGGGAAAGATGCCGGCCATGTTGGTGTGGATGCCGAGCAGCCCTTTCGGAGCCTGTGTGGCCATCACGTCGACGACGATCGCGCCCCAGTCGCCGCCCTGCGCGACGTACCGCTCGTAGCCGAGTCGCTTCATCAGCACGTCCCAGGCACGCGCGATTCGATCGGGACCCCAGCCCGTCGTGGTCGGCTTGCCCGAGTACGCGTAGCCTGGAATGGACGGGATCACCACGTCGAAGGCGTCCGACGCGCTCCCGCCGTGCGCCGTCGGGTTGGTCAGCGGGTCGATGATCTTCATCTGCTCGACGATCGAGCCCGGCCAGCCGTGGGTGACGATCAACGGCAGGGCACCCTTGTGCTTCGAGCGCACGTGGACGAAGTGGATGTCCAGGCCGTCGATCTCGGTGATGAAGTGCGGCAGCGCCTGGAGCCGCGCCTCGCACTTGCGCCAGTCGTAGTCCGTGGCCCAATAGCGCGCGAGCTTCTCGACCGTCGCGAGCTGCACGCCCTGGGTCGCGTCGGTGACGGTCTCCCGATCGGGGAACCGTGTCGCCTCGATGCGGCGGCGCAGGTCCATGAGCTCCGCTTCCGGCACCGTCGGCACCGGGAACGGACGAATGGCAGCCTTGCCTGCGGCCTGCTCGCTGATGGGGGTTGCGATGGCTTGACTCACGGAGTCCTCCTTGTTTGCTTCGCGCTCGCGGCGCCGGCCCGAAGTGGATCGGATGAGCGCGAGCGACGACACGATCGCTCCGTGATCCCGGCACTTCCATCAGACGAAGGTGTTGGCGATACCTTGGTACGGAGGGGACCGCGGAACCGACACCAACGTCTGATGGACGCGTGCGCCGTGGACGCGCATCCTTTCGGTCGACGTCGCCTCCCAACGGAAGGTCGAGTCAGGAGCACTCATGTCCACGATCCATCCCCGCGAGACGGCCGCGACGACCCCCCAGGTCGCGGCCACGCATTCGTATCGAGCGGCGTGCCAATCCTGTCGGGGCGCCTTCGACTACGGCATGAGCGAGCAGCCTTTGACTGGCGCCGCCCTGAGCGGAGAGACGTTGCAATTCGATCTGGCCGGCTGCCGCTTTGCAGCCGAGGTCCCCGATGTCGCGCCAAGCGTCGCCGGAACCGTCGTCTGTACGGTCGATGATGCGGCCGGACTGACGTCCCGCGGCCGCTGGACCATGTCCCGCCGCTAGGCGGACTCACGCCGGGCGAGAAACGTGTGCAGCTGCGCGACCACCGCGGCTCCCTCGCCGATGGCGGCTCCGACCCGCTTGACCGAGCCGCAACGGACGTCGCCCACCGCGAAGATCCCCTCGACTCCGGTCTCCAGCGGCAGTGGCGCCCGCCTGCTCGAGCCCACGTCAGCGCCGGTCCGGATGAAGCCCTTCTCGTCGAGGGGAATCCCGCAGCCGGCGAGCCAGCCCGCCGCCGGATCGGCGCCGGTGAAGAGGAACAGGTGCCCCATGTCGTGCTGTTCCTCGGCGCCCGTGCGCCGGTTGCGCCAGCGCACGCCCCGCAGGCCCTCGTCGGGCGTGCCCAGGAGCTCGACCACCTCCGTGTCGCAGAGAACCGCGATGTTCGGAGCGGCCGCGATCCGATCGATGAGGTAGCGCGACATCGTGCTCGAGAGGCCGGGCCCGCGCACCAGAACGCGCACGTGGCGGGCGTGGCTGGCCAGGAAGACCGCCGCCTGGCCCGCCGAGTTTCCCCCACCGAGCAGGGCCACCTCCTCGTTGCGGCAAAGGCGAGCCTCGGCGGGCGAGGCCCAATACGAGACGCCGCGGCCCTCGAACTGCGCGAGGTTCGGGATCTCCGGACGGCGATAGCGCGCGCCGGTGGCGATGACGACGGCGCGTGCGCGGATCCGGCGGCCATCCGCGAGATCGAGGATGTGCACCGGATCCGGACCCGAGCGCTCGGAGGCGCAGTCCAGCCGCTTGACCTCGGTGGAGAGGCTGAACTCGGCTCCGAACTTCTGCGCCTGCGTGAACGCGCGTCCCATGAGCGCCTGCCCCGACACGCCGGTGGGAAAGCCGAGATAGTTCTCGATACGCGCGCTGGCGCCGGCCTGTCCTCCGAACACGAGCGCTTCCAGCACCACGACCGATAGCCCCTCGGACGCGCCGTAGACCGCGGTCGCGAGCCCGGCCGGACCCGCGCCGACGACGGCCACGTCGTACGGCTCGGAGCGGAAGCTCGCCGCCACCAGGCCCAGGGCCCGCGCGAGATCGTGTTTGGTCGGGTTCTTGAGCACGGTGCCGTCCGTGAGGACCACGATCGGCAGCTCCCCCGGCTCCGGGGCGAAGCGCGCCAGCAGCGACGAGGCGTCGCGGTCTTCGTCGGGATCGACCACCCGGAAGGGAATGCTGTTCCGTCCGAGGAAGTTCGACAGCCGCGTCACGTCCGGGGACTTGACCGACCCGACGAGGACCGGGCCTCCGAACCCGATCTCGATCAGGGCCACGCGGCGGAGGATGAGCGCGCGCAGGATGCGCTCGCCCAGCTCAGCCTCGGCGACGAGCAGAGTTCGCAACGCCTCCGGCGGGACGACGATCGCCTCCACGTCTCCCACCGCCCGCGCGTCGAACACGCTCAGGTCCGCCCGGCCGGAGAGCTGTCCGATCTCGGCAATGACCTCGCCCGGGACGACCTCGGTCATCTCCTCGAGCGGCGCCCCGATCATCTGCGCGAAGGCGTCCACCGGGACCGACTGCCCCAGCCCGTCGCGCGGCTGGATCGCCACCCGGCCGGAGAGGATCACGTACATCCCGGGAACGGCCTCTCCGGCCTGGAAGAGGAGCTGACCCGCCGCAAACCGCCTCACCTCGCCGAAACGTCGGATGCGGTCGATCTCGGCCGGGGAGAGGACCGGAAACATCTGGTGGAACCGCGAAGCCAGGGCGCCGTTGGGCGTCGGCACGTCGGAGGTCCCCGCTACGGACGTCTCGGGATCGTCGGCCACGCTGGCGATCGTGCCATGAAACGTCGCGCGGAGGAGCTCCTCCTGATCTCGACACCGCTAGTCGCGGGTCTTGGGATCTCCGATCGACTCGACGCGCCCGTCGGGGCCGAGCTTCACGACGACGGAGGTGCGGGCGGGCGCCGACCCCGTGAAAATGAAGTAGACGGAGTCCACGCGCAGCTCGCCGGCGCGGCGCTCGAGCAGCGAGCGCATGGCGTCGGCACCCGCGGCCCTCTCCTGCCCGACACTGGCGCTGGAAGAGCTGATCACGACGGCCGGCGCGCCCTCGCCCTGGCGCACGATCACCATGTAGCGTCCATGTTCGGTCGCGGCGGCAACGACCTGGCCCAGGGTCATCCCCGGGCGCAGGCGCGCACGGAACGCCTTGGCGTTGCGGCCCGGGACGCCGATGCTCCAGAAACTGCCGCCAATGGCGAGCACGCCGAGAACGATCGTCCAGAGACAGCCGCGGCGCAGTGACCGCCGGGGCGGCGGCGGCTCCGGCGGTCCCGCGGAGACCTCGGGCGTTCCGAGTCGATTCATGCCGGTCTACGCCTATATCACGCTGGCCGGCTCTCTGCTCGCGCCTTGACTCGAGCGACCGATCCCTTCTAGGGTGGCCGCCATGGAGCCCCACGACGCGGACCCGGCGAGCGAGCTGTCCTCGGTCACCGAATCCGAGTACGGGGGTGGGACCGAGCTGGCCGCGTCGGGCTTCCTGGTTCTCGGCCTGATCAGCTACTGGACGTACACGGTCTGGAAGTACCACCAGCTGCTGTGCGCACATCTCGCGGCGCGCCGCGTCCACTTCCGCGAGCGTCTCGATGCCGACAAGCTGGCCCCGGACGACCGCCGCGTCCATGACGTCCTCGTCTCGAAAGGCTTCACCTGTCCCACCGCGCCGCGCAACGTGTCCCTGGCCTTGTATGCAGCCAGCCTGGCGTTGATCGTGTCGGGGCTCGCGGCCGAGGCCCTGGCCGCACAAGGCCGGATCGGAATGGCGGCGTTCGAGCCACTCATCCTCTCCGCCGTCGGCGGAGCCGCGCTGCTGTTCGCCGCGGCCAGCGTCCACTTCATGTCGTGGGTCGCCCGTAGCACGCGCGAACACGAGTACCACGAGCTGCTTCTGGCTCGCTTCGTCCAGGACCCCTCCCGCTTCCGAATGCTGGCGCCCTCCACGAAGTTCACGACCCGTTGGAGCCGCAACCAGAGCCGGGTCGCGCTCTTCCTGGTGCTGGCGGTCCCCATGACGATCGCGCCGGTGTTCGCCGCTCGGCAGACCCTGCAGGCCGGTGAGACGCTCGTCGCCTGGGTCACGCTGCTGTTCGTCTTCGCGGGGATCTTCCACTTCGCGGGCACGCGTCTCCTGATCGAGATGCACAACGGCCATCTGCGCGTCGAGGCGCTCAATCGGGAGACGCTGGACCGCACGACCGCGTGGGCACCGGCGCGCACGCAAGCCGTGCTCGACGAGTCGGGAGCGGGCGAGGAGTCGCCGGAGGCCGGCCCCGGGGAGCTCGTGCCCCGGCGCGTGCTCGCGACCATCATGATCACCGACATGGTGGGCTACAGCCGCGAAATGCAGCGCAGCGAGGACGGCACCCTGCTCAAGCTGATGAAGCACAACGAGCTCGTACGCGCCCAACTCTCGCGCCACGGCGGACGCGAGATCAAGACGATGGGCGATGCCTTCCTCGTCAGCTTCCGGAGCGCCCTCGACGCCGTCAAGGCTGCGCTCGCGATCCAGGCGGACCTCTCGGCCTACAACGCGGGGTGCCAGACCGAGGAGCACATCGTGATCCGCATCGGCCTGCACACGGGTGAGATCCTCACCCTGGACGGCGACGTCCTGGGAAACGGCGTGAACATCGCCGCCCGCATCGAGCCCCTGGCCGAGCCCGGGGGAATCTGCATCTCCTCGGACACGTACGAGCAGGTGCGCATGCGGATCGACATCCAGACGATCAGCCTCGGCCGCCGGGAGCTCAAGAACATCACGAACGCGCCAGAGATCCTGCGGGTCCGGCCGGCGGCTCCCGCCTGAGCTTTCTCCTCCCCGAAGCAGGCCTATTCGATCCGCAGGCTCTGCTCCATCGAATAGCACTGATCCCAGACGTAGACGTCGAACGCGGCAAGTCTGGTCGACCACTTCGGCGTCAGCTTCTCGACGCATTGCGCCGCGACCCGGTCGATGTAGTTGTCGAACGCAGCCCACGGATTCGACTGGTCCAGCGGGTTCAAGCTCTCGCCGGGCTTGGTCGTGGCCAGCGCCTTCCCCGCCGCCTGCCGAACGTCCGCGTCGAATTCCGCCTGGACATCCACGTCCGCGTGGGTGCCCGTTCGCGCCACGTGGCCTCCCACCAGCGTGTCCCAGTCCATCTTGCGGATCTCTTCCACCTGGGCGAGAGAGCCCGGTACGTCCTGGGCGACCGCGAAGCGCCGCCACGGCATCCAGCCCGGGAAGACGACGTCGACGACCATGAGGACCCGCTGGGCGGGCGCGGAGATGAAGATGTTCCCCGGCACGTGCCCATTCCCGTGGTACGAGAGCTCGAGCACCTGCTGCCCCACGCGTAGCGTGTACCGATCGGCGAACGTGACCGTCGGCAGTGGCCGTTTCGGGTCCGCCGCCCGCTTCAGCAGCCGCAGCGTTTCCTCGTGCGCGATGAGGACGGGGCTTCCCCCGAGGTCCTTGACGCCGGCGATGTGGTCGGTGTGCATGTGGCTATAGACGACGTGTGTGATCGGCTTGTCCGTCACCTCGGCGATCGCCTGCGGGATGCGTGCCGAGTAGCTCGGGGGTGCATCGATCACCACGACCCCGCTCTCGTGCACCAGGAACATCGACTGGTACACGCCGTCCGTGACCATGTAGAGGCCCTTCCCCAGGTCCTGTCGGCGATAGCCCTTGGCGGGGTCGACGGCCGGCCCCTTGGCCGCGGCGGGCACGTCGATGTACTTGCCGGTCCTCACTCCGATGGGCGCGATCGCGGGCATCCCCGGATATGGCTCTCCGGCGGCACCCTGGACGAGGTCCAGGTCCGCGGAGGCCGCGCGCGTGGTAGACGTCCTGCCGCCCAGAGCGGCGAGGGCCAGCGCCAACGCGCAGGTGCCCACGCCGAACGCAATCGATCTCGTCATTGTGACCTCCGTGTTCGGTGGTGAATGGCCGGACGGCGCCACGAGCGCCGTCCGTGTCCAGGGGTTTCAGCGCAGCGGCTTGAACGCGGCACGGACTTCCGTCGCGAAAAGCTCCGGCTGCTCCCATGCCGCAAAGTGCCCGCCCTTCTCGAGGCGGTTGTAATAGATGAGCTTCGGGTAGGCTTGCGCGGTCCAGCTCCGAGGAGTCTGTATGACCTCGTCCGGAAAGGCGCTCACCGCGACGGGGATGGCTACGCCCTTCGGTGCGAAGAAGGCGAACTTGTCTTCCCAATAGATGCGCGCCGAAGAGACCGCCGTGTTCGTCAGCCAGTACAGAGTGATGTTGTCGAGGATGTCGTCTCGCGTAAGCCCTTCCGGCTGACCGTCGAAGACGCGCGCGATGAGCGCGTAACTGCGCGTGTCGTGGTCGAGGAGCCAGGCGGCGAGCCCGACCGGCGAATCCGCCATCGCGTAGAGCGTCTGCGGGCGGCTCGCCATCTCCTGGGCGTAGGCCGTGTCGTGCTTGTAGAAGAAGCCGAGCTGATCGTACGCACGCTTCTCGTCGGCGGAGAGGCTCGTGGGCGGCGCGGCGCCGCTCTGGGCCGCCTTGTCGATGTCCGGGGGAACCGTGAAAGGCCAGGTGAGGTGGATGCCGAGCAATTCCGGAGGCGCCTGCGTCCCCATCACGTCCGCGACCATGGCACCCCAATCGCCGCCCTGCGCCGCGAATCGCGTGTACCCCAGACGCTTCATCAGCACGACCCAGGCCCGTGCGATGTGTGACGGATCCCAGCCCGTACAGTTCGGCTTCCCGGAGAAGCCGTAGCCCGGCAGCGACGGAATCACGACGTCAAACGCGTCCGAAGCGCTCCCCCCGTGTGCGGTCGGGTTCGTCAGCGGATCGACGATCTTCAGCAGCTCGACGATCGAGCCGGGCCACCCGTGCGTGACGATGAGCGGCATCGCATTGGGGTGCCTGGAACGGACGTGGATGAAATGGATGTCCAGCCCGTCGATCTGGGTGGTGAACTGCGGCAGTGCGTTCAGCCGCGCTTCGACCTTGCGCCAGTCGTAGTCCGTGGCCCAATAGCGCGCGAGTTTCTGCATCGTCGCGCGCTGCACACCCTGCGACGCATCGGGCACCGGCTCCTGCTCGGGCCACTTCGTGGCGACGATCCGGCGGCGGAGCTCCGCGAGGTCCGCCTCCGGCACCTTGACCCGGAACGGCCGGATGGCCGTATCGTTGTCTGCGGCGGGCGCGGGCATCGCCGACACGACGCCCAGAGCGGTCGCCGCCAGCCCCGTGAGAGTCAGTCGTTCGAATAGTTTCATACGGTCCTCCACGACCGCATGAAACCAAACGCGTGTTGTGAGATCTATCAGACGAAGGTATCGACAACACCTTCGTATGAATCAACCCTACCGCAGGGCCGCGGCCGTCTCCGACGCGCCGCCGGTGACGGAAACCGCCGCCACCTCGAGCGCCCGCACCTCCGGCCGGTAGCCGTAGACGAACTGCTTGAACTCCGGATGCAGGAAGTCCGCCCCGTAGCGGTACTTCTTCATCTCCGCGAAGGCCTGGTCCGCCGTCCAGCGATCGTTGGTCATGCGATAGACGGCGGTCATCACGCCCGTGCGATGCCGGCCACCCTGACAGTGCACGTAGACCGGCTGGTTGGCCGGATCGTTCACGATCTCGAGGAACTGGGCGACCTTGTCCTTCGAGGGCGGCTCGTGGGTCGTCATGGGGATCCGGTGGAAGGCCATTCCGGCCGCCTTCACCAGGCTCGCTTCCTGGGCATCCCCGTCCTTGGTCAGGTCGATGACCGTCTTGACGCCGAGTGCCGCCAGGTTCGCGTAGTCGCCGCCCTTGGGCTGCGCGCCGCGGTAGTAATAGGAGTTCACCTGTCCGAAATTGTCGATCCGAATCGATCCGGCGAAGGGCGCATCCGCCGCCGCCGACGCGGCGAACGCGAGGACCAGCATCGCGGGAAGGGCGTGGGAACGCGAACGTCTTGGGTCAAAGCGCACAGGGCACCTCCCGCAATGAGTCTGAGACGGGAGAGCGCGCGGACCGTTGCCGGCCCGTCGGTAAAAAGATGTGCGACCTTTGGCGTCGGGGTTGCAAGTCTTGCCGCTTTTCAATCGCCGCTCTCTCCAGGTCGCCATAGAAGACGATTGGCTGGAGGTCCGCTGGCCGCTCCCCAGCACCAGCGTGCAGCGTTTCACCGAGCTGCCACTGAATCGCTACGTGACGATCGTCGAGGGCAGCGCGACCGCGACCTGACCGAAACCGTGTCCCGATCGTGCTCATTCCCGCCCCGAGGAAGTGACCTTCCTGCTGGCACAACTCATGCTTCGTATCAGGGCGTGATCGTCGAAAGGATCCCTGAATGCAAAACGTTGTGACACGTTGGACGGCCCCGGTGCTGTTGATCGCGGCCGCTTCGCTCGCTCCGCGCCTCGTCACGGCGCAAGACGCGCCCGTCACGATCGACGCCGTCGCCGTCAGCCTGGGCGGCCCCACGCTGCGCAGTGGGACGGCGCAGGTCACCCTTCGCATCGACCGCTGGTCGACCGCTGAGGATCTGGCCAAATTGAAGGACGCGGTTGTCGAAAAAGGGGACGACGCTCTCCTGAGCGCCCTTCAACATACGAAGCCGGTGGGCAGTCTGAGCACGAATGGAGGCCTGGGCTGGGACATCCACTACGCCCAGCGCGTCGCGCTTCCCGGCGGCGGATGGCGGATCTCCTTCGCCACCGACCGGCCGATGAGCTTCGGTGAGCGCGTGAACGGTACGCGCTCGCGAGACTACGAGTACCTCCTGGGCGAGGTCCGCGTGGGCGCCGATGGAAAGGGCGACGGTAAGCTCGTACCTCGTGCGAGCGTCATGTACGACACCGAGAACAACACGCTCACCATCGAGAACTACGACAGCCTTCCCGTTCGGCTCAGCAATGTTCGCTTGACCGCGAACAAGCAGGCCAACGCTGGCCAGGCCCCGTCGGGCCGGTAGAGGAGCGTCGCTCTTCCTGGGGCAACCGCGCGTCCGTCATCCGGGCAGTGAAGACCGGACAGCGGTTGCACCAGGATGGAGCGGTATGCGTCAGCTGCTGCAGAACTAGAAGCTCAACGACGTCACGTTCGCGATCAGCGCCCGGGGGCACGGCCAGGATGGTGCTGGTGTAAGGATTTGAACCTTCACTGTGCCGAGTTCAAGTCGGCTGCCTCTGCCAATCGGCTACACCAGCAATCGCCTTGCGCGAGCGCGAGGGGCGGCGGTAGAGTGCCGAGCGTGAAGTGGCGGGCCCTGCCGCTCGCGAGTGGTCTCCTCGCCTCCTGCGCGGCGACTGGTCCCACGCCTCTGGCGACCACCACGACGACGACGCCTCCCCCATCCTCGGCGACGGTGACGCGCATCGACGAGTTCACCTGGCGCAACTCCACGCCGACCCAGGCTTGCTTCAACCCGCTCACCGGGAGCGACGCCGTGGCCATCCGATGTTCTGCGACCACGCGTGCCTCCGTGCGGATCACCGTGACGAACCTCCTCGGCGATTGCCGGTCCTCGAGCCTCCTCTACGGGAGCCGCTGCACGACCCTCGAAGGCGTCGGCACCGCCACGGGAAACTGGGAGGCGCCGTGGCAACCGGGCTCGACCGACACGGCCATGACCGTGACCGCGACTTGCGAGGTCCTCGACGAGCGGGGAAGCGTCCTGGACCGCCGGACCACGTGCATTCCCTCGCTCGGCTGGGCCGACGGCCACGCGATCATTCCGCCGTGGACGGAGGCGTGCCAGGCGCAGCTCCAGGGCTGCCACACCTTTCCCTATTGAGCGGGAGTTGGTGCTGGTGGTGGGAGTCGGACCCACACTGTGCCGATTTTAAGTCGGCTGCCTCTGCCAGTTGGGCTACACCAGCGAATCAACGGCTTCTTATATTCGCCCAATTGCAGCGGACGAAGCGAACACCACGAGCGGCGCTTCGCCGCTGAATTGGGCGACAAAGGGCGGCTAGACGGGCCCTACGGATTCCGGCCGGCTAAGACGTCGAGCATCAACGCATGCAGCGCCGGATTCGCCGCCACTACCTGGTCGGCCTTCAGGGACAGGGGCGAGCCGTCGAACCGCGAGATCACGCCCCCCGCTTCCGTGATGAGCAGCGCGCCGGCCATCACGTCCCACGGATGCAGGCGCTCCTCCCAGAAGCCGTCCGCGCGTCCCGCCGCCACGTAGGACAGATCCAGCGCGGCCGCGCCGTCCCGCCGGATCGCCCGCGCCACGCCCATGAAGCGATTGAACAGCCGCAGCGCGGCGTCGAGGTCGAGCCGCATGTCGTACGGGAAGCCGGTGGTGAGAAGGCTGCGCAGGAGATCGCTCCGTCCCGTCACCTGGAGCCGCCGCCCGTTCAGGTGCGCCCCCCCGCCCTGCTCCGCGGTGAACAGCTCTTCCTTGATGCAGTCGTAGACGGCGCCCGCCACGGGCTTGCCGTCCAGGGTCAGCGCGACCGAGCAACAGAAGAACGGATAGCTGTGCGCGTAGTTGGTGGTGCCGTCGAGGGGATCGATGAACCAGACGTAGCGCGAGCCCGTCTGTGCGAGGTGCGTCTCTTCGGTGACGATGTCGTGCGAGGGAAACCGCGACCGGAGGAGCTCGACGACGGCCTTCTCGCAGGCCTTGTCCACCTCGGTGACGAGATCGATCTCGCCCTTGAAGCCGATCTCGAGGTCCTTGGCCCCGTAGCGTCCCTTCTGGATGGCGCCGGCCATGAGGACGGCCTCGGCGGCGACGGCGGCCTCTCTCGTGCCCAAGTTGTTGCTCCTCCGAAACAGGCGATTGTAGGATGCCCTCGCGCATGACACCAAACGCGGCCCTGCCGCCCCGCGGGACCGCCCTCCTCCTGGCCCTCGTCACCGGGCTCCTCCTCTTCCGTCTCGGCCACGCGCCCCTCGTCGGTCCCGACGAGCCGCGCTACACGCGCGTGGCCGTCGAGATGCACCGTCGCGGCGACTGGATCGTGCCGACGCTGCAGGGCCAGCCCTGGCTGGAGAAGCCGGCCCTCTACTACTGGATGGCCGGCGGAGCGTTCTCGCTGATGGGTGAGACGGAAACGGCGGCGCGGCTTCCTTCCGTGCTGGCGGCGGTCGTGCTCACGGGATTGACCGCGCTCGTGGGCGCCCGGCTGTACGGCGCGGGCGCCGGACTGCACGCCGGGTTCATCGCGGGGACGTGCCTCCTCACGTTCGCCTACGGCCGCGCCGCGGCCATGGACATGTTGCTGGCGGCGACGGTCACGGCCGCGATCGGGCTCGTCGGCCTCCGCCTCCTCGGCATCGCGGGGCCGATGGCGGTGACCGCCGGCGGCGCCTGCGCCGGGCTCGCGTTGCTCGCCAAGGGGCCGCTGGGCGCGCTGCTGCCGACGATCGTGGCCCTGTCCTATCTCGCCGCCGCGCGCGACCGCGCGGACGCGTGGCGGCGCATGGCGAGCCGCCTGCCGTTCGCCATCATCGCCCTGCTGATCGTCGCCGGCCCCTGGTACTTCGCGATCCTCCGGGCCCAGGGACGCGCGTTCGTGGACACGTTCCTGCTGAACCACAACGTCGCGCGCTTCACGTCGACCGTCCACAACCATCCGGGGCCCATCATCTATTACGTACCCGTCCTGCTGGCCGGGCTGTTCATGTGGCCGGGCCTGACCTTGCCCGGCCTGGCCTCGCTTCGGCCGCGCGCCCCCGCGGACCTCTTCGTCCTGTGCTGGCTGGGCGCGCCGCTCCTCTTCTTCTCCGCCGCCGCCGCCAAGCTGCCCGGCTACATCCTCCCCTGCGTGCCACCTCTCGCGATCGCGGCCGGACGCGCGGCGGATCGTCTCGTCCAGGGCGACCGGCCGGGAATCGCCGGGCGCGCGGTCGGCCTTCTCACCGTGGCCCTGGGCGCGGTGGCGGCGGCGTCGCCGCTGGCCTTGCGCGAGATGCGCGAGCCGCTCTGGACGGTGGTCATCCCGCCGGCGGTGTGGGCCCTCGTCGTGTCGATGGCGGTGTCGCGGCGCATCGGCGTCGATCCGGCGGGCGCCCTGCGCATCTTGCGCGTCGGCGCCGCCGGATTCCTGCTGCTCCTGACCAGCGCCGCGCCGCCTCTCCTCGCCCGCCGCGAATCGGGGCGCGACCTGTTCCGCCACACCGGCGGCCAGGAAGTGCTGGCCTGGCACGCGTGGCGCACGGCCTGGATGGCGGGGTACTTCTACAATGACGGCAAGGTCCGCGAGGTCTCGACCCTCGCCGAGATCACCGCGGTCGCCGCGGAGGGCCCGGCGCTCGTGTTGTGTGGGCCGGCCGAACTGCGGATCTTGCGCCGCCTGTCCGGCTACGCCGCCACTGTCGTCGACGAAGGCCCGCGCGAGCAGACCCTCGTGCGGCTGGTCAGGCTTTCTTCTTGAGCATGCGTACGACGCACCCGCCGCGCGCCGGGAACGAGTAGGACACCTCGTCCATGAAGTTCCGCATGAAGAAGATCCCGCGGCCGTAGGCCTTCAGCAGGTTCTCCTCCGCGATCGGATTGGGGACGGTCTCGGGATCGAAGCCGGAGCCCTGGTCCTGCACCTTCACCTCGAGGGCGGCGGGGTGGATCGTGAAGACGACGGCGACGCGCTTCGCCTCGTCGTGCTGGTTGCCGTGTTTGATCGCGTTCACGACCGACTCGCGCACGGCCACGCTCATGTTGTGGGCGGCGTCTTCGTCGAACTGCAGCATGCGGGCGAGGTGCGCGAGCACCGTGTCCACCATCTCCAGCATCTCGAATCGGCTGGCGATATCCAGCTTCACCGTGCGGCTCTGGGAGTTCTTGCGGCTCGCACCGGTTGGTGTCACGGGGCGGCCACCGTAGCATGGCCCGCAAACCTCGGTCAACACACGGCAGGCCCGACACTTGCGGCGGGAGATGGTACGATGCTCCCCCTCCACGGCACCCCATGCGACTCTCCCAGGCACGTCGTTTCCGAGGCCGCTTCACCCTCCCCGGGGACAAATCGCTTTCCCACCGGCTCGCCATCATGGGCGCCCTCGCCCACGGCGAGAGCGTTTTCACGAACTTCTCGAGCGCGGACGACTGCGCGGCCACGCTGCGCTGCCTGGAAGCGCTGGGGGTCGAGTCGCGGCGGAAGGACCGTAGGGTCGAGGTCGTGGGCCGCGGGGCCGAGAGCCTGAAGGCGGCCGCCGTCCCCCTCGACGCCGCCAACTCGGGATCGACGCTGCGCATGCTCGCGGGCGTGGTGGCGGGCCGTCCGTTCCGGACGACGATCACGGGGGACGCTTCGCTCCGCCGGCGGCCGGTCGAGCGGGTGGCCGAGCCCTTGCGCCGGATGGGCGCGCGCACGTCGTCGGCCGACGGCAAGCCGCCCCTCGTGATCGACGGCGGCCCGTTGAAAGCGATGCACTGGGCCATGACGACCCCGAGCGCGCAGGTGAAGTCCGCGGTGCTGCTCGCCGCCCTCCAGGCGGAGGGACGCACGACCGTGGTCGAGCCCGCGGCCACGCGCGATCACACGGAGCGCCTGCTGCCGGCCTTCGACGTCCCCGTCGAAGTGCAGGGGTCCGCGGTGTCGGTCTCCGGAGGCGCGCGCCTGCATCCCGTCACCCTCGACGTGCCGGGCGACGTCTCCAGCGCGGCGTTCCTGGTCGTGGCCGGACTCGTCCTGCCCGAGGCCTTCGTGCGCATCGACAAGGTCCTGCTCAACCCGCGGCGCACCGCCTTCCTCGACGTCTTGCGGCGCATGGGCGCGCAGATCGAGACGGGGCTCGACACCACGGACCCGGAGCCGGTGGGATGGATCGAGGCACGCGCATCGCAGCTCGGGAGCGCCGTTGTCACCGCGGCCGAAGTGCCCGCGCTCATCGACGAAGTACCGATCCTCGCCGTGGCCGCCGCCCTGGGCGACGGCGAGCTGGTCGTGCGGGACGCGGCCGAGCTGCGGGTCAAGGAGAGCGATCGCATCGCCACCCTCGCCGAAGGCCTGCGGCGCCTGGGCGGCGCGGTGGACGAACACCCGGACGGCCTCACCATCCACGGCCGGGGCAGGCTCACCGGCGCCACCGTGAGGTCGCACGGCGACCACCGGATCGCGATGGCGATGGCGGTGGCGGCCCTGGCCGCGAACGGCGAGACGGAGATCGAAGACGCCGGCTGCATTGCGGTGTCCTTCCCCGAGTTCCCCTCCCTGCTCGAGCACGGCCGGAAGGCCGAACGTTGACCGCGGTCCCACCCGCGCGCGTCGTGCTGGTCGGATTCATGGGTGCGGGCAAGAGCACGGTGGGCCCGCTGCTCGCACGCCGGCTGGGCTGGGACTTCCTCGACCTCGACGACGACATCGAGGCCGCCGCCGGCCGCCCCGTGCCCGAGATATTCGCGAAGGACGGCGAAGCGGCGTTCCGCGCCGCGGAGCGCGCGGCCGCGGAGCGCGCCGCGACCCGCGAGCGCCTGGTGCTGGCGACGGGCGGCGGCGCCTTCACCATTCCGGAGACCCGCAAAGTGTTGCAGCAAGGCGCGATGACGGTGTGGCTGCGCTGCACGCTGGACGCGCTGCTGGCGCGCATCCCCGCCGACGGCAGTCGACCCCTGGCCGCCAATCGTGCGACAATCGCCCCGCTTCTGGTGGGTCGCGAGCCGAGCTATGCGCTCGCGGACCTGACCGTCGACACCACGCGCACCGCGCCCGCGGAAGTGGCGCGCATCATCGCGGAGGCCGCCATGAGCGGCCGCAGAGAGGGCGGAGGGACGGCGTCGGGATGAAGTACCTGATCCTCTCGGACATCCACTCGAACAAGGAGGCCCTCACCGCCGTCCTCTCGTTCGTGCGCCGCAAGCCCTGGGACAAGTGCGTCTTCCTCGGCGATCTCGTGGGCTACGGGGCCAACCCGAACCAGACCGTCGACATGGTGCGAGCCCTCAAGCCGCTCATCGCCATCCGGGGCAATCACGACAAGGTGTGCTCGGGCATCGAAGAGGGCGAGCTCTTCAACCGCATGGCTCTCGAGGCCGCCCTCTGGACGCGGCGGAAGCTCACGAAGTCGAACCTGCAGTGGCTGAAGAAGCTGCCCGAAGGGCCGACCATGGTGGACGACACCTTCGCCATCTGCCACGGCACGCCCATCGACGAAGACGCCTACATCTTCGGCGAGATCGAGGCGTTGAACGTCTTCCGCCACACCGACTTCCCCATCACCTTCTTCGGGCACTCGCACTTCCCCGTGATCTTCGCGCTCTCGCCCGACGCGATCACGACCATCCTGACCGTGGCCCCGTCGTTCCGCTTCAAGCTGCGTCCGGGCGTGCGCTACCTCGTGAACCCGGGATCCGTGGGCCAGCCCCGCGACGGCAACCCGCTCGCGTCCTTCGCGATGTTCGACAGCGCGACGCGGATGGTGTCCATCCATCGCATCCCCTACCAGATCGCCGCCACCCAGCAGAAGATCATGAAAGCGGGCCTCCCCCGGCCCCTGGCCGACCGTCTGGGAATCGGCCGATAAACCGACCGCAGAGCGCTGCAGCGTCGCGCAGCGGCGGTGCAGCGCGAGGGGGGGTTCAGGGGGGGGTCGCGAACACCCACCTGACGATGTGTGAGTGCCCCCCCTGACTTAATAAGCTCGCAACAGCGCTGCGTACCAGGCGAGCGGTTGCGAGGGGGGTTTCAGGGGGGGTTCGCGAGTGCCCATCTCGCGATGCACGAGTGCCCCCCCTGACTTAATAAGCCAGCTCGCGACCCTTACGGCTTCAGGATCGCGACCAACAACCCCGCTAGCGCCAGCAGGCGCGCCACGGCGCGCAGATGGGTCGTCTCCGACGCGGCGAAAGCGACCAGGGCCGCCGCGAGCAAGCGCGCGGTGAGAGGCGCCAGGTACGTTCCCGTGCGCAGCCAGCCTTCCGCGGCGGCGGCCAGGACCGCCACCAGCGCGACGACCACGACCAGGCGGCTGATCACGTTCCCGGCCTGATCTTCGTCGACGGCATCGCCGCTGGCCCGCTCCGCCAGCAGCGGAGGCACCGCGCAGGCGAGAAGGCCGGCCGCGGCCATCAGTGCGCCGAGATCCCGGGCGGCGTCGAGCGGAATCAGATCGCCGCCACCGGAGACGCGGAAGACGAGGCCGGCGCCAATGAGCGACAGTCCGGCCGCGAGCAGCAAGGCGCGACGGCCGAGCATCCGCGCCAGAGGTGAAGCGGTCGTCTCCGGCCCCCCCGCCGAGGCCGGGACCGCGAGGGCGTCGGCGCCGAGCAGCAGGGTTCCCGCCAGGCTCGCGAGCAGGGCCAGGCCCAGGACGAGGCCCGCGTCGGGCGCTTCGATCCGGGCCGGTCCCGACACCACGCCGTAGCCCCAACGGAGCGCGCGGCCTCCGTCCAGGGCCACGAAAGCGCCGGTCGCCGCCGCGCCCGCCGCGCTGGCGGGCCACGCCACGTCGCGGTCCTTCGCGAGGTAGGCGGACAGCAGGCGGCCGAGAGCATGCGCCGCCATCGCGGCGGCCACGCCCCCCAGGACCAGCGCGATGGACGCGAGCCCGGAGGGCGGCACCAGGCCCGCCATGACCGCGGCTCCCGCGGCCAGGGCCAGCGCCAGGGGCTGGGGTGACGGCAGCGCCGCCACCACCGCGAAGGCCACGAGAGGCTGCGCGGAAGGCCGCGAGGCGAGCAGGACCAGCGGCAGGACGGACACGATCCCGATGCCGCGCGCGATCGGGCGCAGGCTGGAACGCGCGGCCGCGCGGCCCACCGCGGCCACGATGGCGGCGGCGAGGAGTCCGATCGCCGCCGCGATGGCCGCGATGCCGAACGGGCTCGCGCCGCTCACCATCGGCTCCAGGCCACGCCGATCGCCGCCACCAGGAGACCGAGCCCGGCCAACAGCGCCGCGGGCTCGCGATGGACGGAGAGCCTCACGCCCTCGTCGGCCACGACGTCGACGAGCGCGAGCGTGCGGTCGAGGCCTTCGGGACGATGGATGCCCGGCATCGCGCGGATCACGAACACGCGCCAGGATGCCGTCCCGCGCGTGACGCCGAGGAGCGCGGCCGGGTTGCGGGGCTCGTCCGACCGAGAGAACGGTTGTTGCTTCTCGTCCAGGGCGAAGTCGGGGAAATACTGCGTCAAGGTGATGTCGAGGTCGCCCGCGCGGCCCTTCTCGCCCTCGCGAAGCGTGACGTCTCCCTCGGCGCCGCCGGAGACGCGCACGACGAGGCGCGCCCCGCCGGTGGCCACGCGCTGCGGCACGCCGACGCGGTACCCCGCCACCGCGGCCGCACGGCGCGGCGTGACGCGGGCCTGCCGCTTGGCGTCCGTCTCCGCCAGCACGACGGTGCCGTCCGGCTCGATCGCCTCCAGGACCACGGCATCACCCAGCGGATGGAAGCCGAGGGCGCGTCCCCCCGCCCCTTCTTCGTCGAACGTGCGCGTGCCCTGTCCCTGGGCGAGGGTCATCGCGCCCTCCTCGCCGCGCACGGAGTCGTAGGCCACGGCCAGCGCGAAGGTGGCCGCGCCCACCGCCACCAGGCGTCGCGGCGCGCGCCGGTCGAGCAAGGCGACGACGAAGAGGGCGGTCAGTCCGGCCACCACGCCGCCGACCGCGGGTTGCCACTGCTGGAAGGGCAGGTCCGGCGACACGGCCAGGCCCAGGGCCAGAGCCATGAGCGCGACGGCGGCCGACGTCCCGAGCCGGGTCACCGCTGGCCTCCACCGTCCGGGAACCCGAGGTCGACTTTCGCCTCACGGGCCAGCCGGCGCAACAGCCCTACGGGCAGGCCGGCCACGTTCGAGGGCGAGCCGTCGATGCGCGTGATGAACAGCGAGCCGCGCCCGTCGACGTGATACGCGCCCGCCTTGTCACGCGGCTCGCCGGTGGCCACGTACCACGCGATGTCGGTGTCGCTCAGGGCCGCGAAGGTCACCGTGGTGCGCTCGATTCCGCTGTGAATATCGCGGCCGTGGATCAGGCACACGCCGGTGATCACCTCGTGGGTGCGGCCGGAGAGGCTCCGCAGCATCGCCGCCGCGTCCGCGTCCGACGCGGGCTTGCCCAGGATCGCGTCTCCGCACACGACGATGGTGTCGGCGCCGAGCACGGGCAGTTCCTCACGGGCGGCGACCGCGGCCGCCTTGGCACGCCCCAGCCGCTCCGCCGCGACCGCGGCCCCTTCCCCGGGCCGGAGGTCTTCCGCCACTTGCGAGACGGAGACGCGATGCGGCACTCCCAGCGTCTGCAGGATGTGCGCGCGGCGGGGAGACGCGGAGGCGAGGACGAGCCGTGGCGTCAGGCGCGCCTACCCGCGGCGGAACTGGGTCACGACGCGGGCCAGCACCGGCTCCGGGCCGTCCTGCTTGGAGACGAAGTCGTCGGCGCCGTGCACCGTACGCGCCTCGCGCTGGCTGGTGATGGGCGCGCGCGTGTACAGCACGATGGGCACGTCGATCCACTGCATGGTGGCCTTGATCAGGTTGATGACGTCCTTGCCCGCCATCGTGCCCGCGATGTCCAGCTCCATCACGATCACGTCCGGCTTGTCGTCCGCGATGGCGGCCAGGGCGGCCCGTCCGTCGGCGACGCTGCGGAACGGGATCTCCGCGCTGTCGAGGGCGGCTTCCGTCTGCAGGCGCGTTTCGGGGTCGTCGTCGATGATCAGCACGGTCTTGCGCTGGCGCGCCCGCACCGCCGGCGGCACCGGCAAGCCGAGCTCGTGAGCGACGTCGAAGCCGGGCTGCACGCCCCCGCCGGCCACGCCGCCCGAACGCAACAGGGCGAGCATCTCGTCCTGGTTGCGCCGCATGGCCCGGACTTCGGCCATCAACGCTTCGAGTGTAGTTCCGTCGCTGACCGCGACCCGCGCCGTGTCCTCGGAGGCGCGCGACACCTCGCGTGGGCTGCGCATCGCGCGATGCGCGTCATCGGCCACCGGCCGCGGCGACGGCCGCGGTGGCGTGACCTCGGCCAGGGCGGCCCGCGCTTCCGGCGAGCCCGGCCGGGGAATGCGCGGGAGCGGAGTGCCTGGAGGCAGCGTCGCGTTCGGGTTCGTCGCGTCCGGGAAGCGCTCCGCGTCGGGGTCGAGGCGCGTGAGCACGCCGCGGATCTCGTCGGGCGAGCCCTCGGCGAGCGGCGCCGCCGGGCGCGCCGAGCGCGCGTTGAGCGCTCCGACCGTCGCCGGAGCGGAGCGGCTGCGCAGGCGGGCGCCGCAACCGGGGCAGATGAGGAATCCCTCGGGGTCGGGACTGGCGGTGATCGAGCTCTGGCAGCGCGGGCACTTCATGTGTTGGGAGCCTGGATCTCCGGCTCTCCCGAGGGTTCGGGCGCCGTTGACCAGAGTATACGCCGAAGCCCCGGTTGGCCGGGGCGGTCTCCTGCCTTAGAGTGGGATCAGGCTCGGCATGGAACGGATCTCCGGCCGCTCGCTGGCGGCGCGACTCTTCGGCGCCTCCCCCGCTCGCACGCTCGCCCTGCTCGAGGCCGCCTGGCCGCTGGCCGTGGGCCCGGAGCTGGCGCGGCGCACGGAGGTGCTCGGCATCGAGGGTGGGACTCTGCGCGTGCGCGTCCCCGACGCGGGCTGGCGCAAGGTCCTGCACCGCATGCAGCCCCAGATCCTGGCCCACCTCCGCGAGATCGCGGGCGACCTCGCCCCCAAAAGGATGGGCTTCGTGGAGGGGGGCATCTCGAACCAACCGCAGAGCACGGCGGCGTCGCGCAGCGACGGCGCCGTGCGAGGGGGGGTTCAGGGGGGGTCGCAGCCAATCAGCCAGTCGGTGGCCGCAGTGCGAACGCCTATCTCGCAAGCCGTGCGTGCCCCTTCTGACCAACCGCAGAGCACGGCGGCGCTGCGTAGCAGCGGCGACGCGCGAGGGGGGTTTCAGGGGGGGAGTTCACTGCACTCGAAATCAGCAGTGAATTCCCCCCCTGAGATAAATGACGTTGGCGGCAGCATTGCGGACCCAGAATTGAGACAGCGGTTCGCCGAGACCATGGCCCGATACCTCGAGCGAACGAAAGGACGAAGCGATGCGTGAGGCCGTGATCCTCTCCGCCGTGCGGCTGCCCACCGGCAAGTTCATGGGCGCGCTGAAGGGCTTCCGCGCGCCCGAGCTCGGCGCCATGGTCGTGCGCGAGGCCGTCCAACGCGCGGGCGTCGACCCCGGCCGCGTGGACGAAGTCATCATGGGCAACGTCCTGTCCGCCGGACTCGGCCAGGCACCCGCGCGGCAGGCGGCGCTGAAGGGCGGCCTCCCCGCCAAGGTCGGCGCGCTCACGATCAACAAGGTCTGCGGGTCCGGCCTCAAGGCGGTGATGCTCGCCGCGCAGGGCATCGCGACCGGCGACACCGACATCGTGGTCGCGGGCGGAATGGAGTCCATGTCCAACGCGCCCTATCTCCTGCCCAAGGCCCGGGAAGGGATGCGCCTCGGCCACGGCGAGCTGATCGACTCGATGGTGCACGACGGCCTGTGGGAGGCCTACGAGGACTACCACATGGGCTGCTGCGGCGAGATCGTGTCCGAGACGTACGGCGTGACGCGCCAGCAGCAGGACGCGTTCGCGTTGGAGAGCCATCGCAAGGCCGTCGCCGCCATCAAGGCGGGCAAGTTCAAGGACGAGATCCTGCCCGTGCCCATCCCGTCCAAGAAGGGCGAGGCGGTGGCGTTCGCGGTGGACGAATCGCCCCGCGAGGACACGTCGCTGGAGGCCCTGGCCCGGCTCAAGCCCGCCTTCCGCGAGGGCGGCACGGTCACGGCCGGAAACGCGCCCGGCGTCAACGACGGCGCCGCCGCGCTCGTGGTCACTTCTGCGGAGACGGCGAAGGCACTGGGCCGGACGCCGCTCGCGCGCATCGTGGCCCAGGCCACGGCGGGCCTGGAGCCGAAGATGGTGATGATGACGCCGGTGCCCGCCATCCGCCGGATCTGGGAGAAGACGGGCTGGTCGGCCAAGGACGTCGATCTCTACGAGCTCAACGAGGCCTTCGCCGTCCAGAGCGTGGCCCTCGTGAAGGAGCTGGGGCTCGATCCCGCCCGCGTGAACGTCAACGGCGGCGCCGTCGCCCTCGGGCATCCCATCGGGGCGAGCGGGGCCCGCGTGCTGACCACGCTGCTCTACACGATGAAGGACCGCGGCGCACGGAGGGGAATCGCCGCCCTCTGCCTGGGCGGTGGCAACGGCGTGGCCCTGGCCGTGGAGAGGGTCTGAGCCAGATGGCCCTCAAGGTCGCCGTCATCGGCGCGGGCACGATGGGCAACGGCATCGCCCAGGTGTTCGCGCAGGCCGCTCACACCGTCGTGCTCAGCGACGTGGACGGCTCCGCCCTCGAGCGGGCCCGCGCCCAGATCGACCGCAGCCTGGGCAAGCTGGCGGAGAAGGGCAAGATCCCGCCCGCCGACCGCACGGCCGCGCTGGAGCGCATCGAGTTCACGCGGGATCTCGCGGACGTGACCGCGGCGGATCTCGTCGTGGAGGCGGTGGTCGAGAAATTCGACGTCAAGCGCGAGCTGTTCGCGGAGCTGGACCGGATCACCAAGCCGGCCACGATCCTCGCCTCGAACACGTCGTCGATCTCGATCACGCGTCTCGGTGCCGTCACCAAGCGCGCGGACAAAGTCGTCGGCATGCACTTCATGAACCCGGTGCCGCTGATGGCGCTGGTCGAGGTCATCCGCGGACAGGCCACCTCGGACGAGACGACGCGCACGGTCATGGACCTCTCGCGTGCCCTCGGCAAGACGCCCGTGGAGGTGAACGACTTCCCCGGCTTCGTGTCCAACCGCGTGCTCATGCCGATGATCAACGAAGCGATCTTCGCGGTGTACGAGGGCGTGGCCAGGCCCGAGGCCATCGACGAGGTCATGAAGCTCGGGATGAACCATCCCATGGGCCCGCTCACCCTGGCCGACTTCATCGGGCTCGACGTCTGCCTCAACATCCTCGAAGTGCTGCACGACGGGCTGGGCGATCCGAAATACCGCCCGTGCCCGCTGTTGAAGAGGATGGTGGCCGCGGGCTGGCTGGGCCGCAAGAGCGGCCGGGGCTTCTACTCCTATTCCTGACGCGCGGGCGGCCCCAGGCGGCGCAGCCGGTCGTCGAGGTCGGCCAGCGCCCGCTGCAGCATCTCCCGATGCGCGGTGTTGGTGGCCGATTCGAGACGGCGCGCCACGTCCGTGCGCGCGAGCTCCAGCCGGCGCCGCTGGGGATCGACGCCTTTCTCGCTCACCGGCCGCGGGTTCATCGCGGATTCCTGCTGGTCAGCCACTGATTTGCTCTCGAACCCTCGCGCCATTCCATGCTCCCGCTCGCGGGCGGGCCCGCCCCCGCCAGGCCGCGATGAGGAGGGGGCACAGGATCGCCAGCTCCCAAGCCGTCGCGACCGTCACGTGCCGGACCGTCCTCCAATTCAGTGTGCGCCCGATGTCAAGGAAGACCGGCCACGGGGACTTGAAGTACCGGTCCGTGAACGGCCAGAGCGCCATCAGCCCCATGGGAGGCGAGGTATCGACATTGAGGAGGTCTAGCAGGAGGTGGCTCGACCAGCCGCCGAGCGCGGCCAGCCCGAGTCCCCAGGGCCGCGGCACCTGGACCGCCGCCGCCCCGAGCATGACCGCCACCGCCAGCCCCAGTCCCACGCCGATGCTGTGGCCCTGGGCCTGATGATGGTTCACCCCGTCGAGCAGCCTCCAGGCGAAGTCGAGATCAGGGGCCACGGCGGCCCCGACCGTCACCGCCGCGCGCCGGCGCGACGCGAGCTCATCGGACGGCGCGGTCGCCACGTGGACGATGAGGCCGGCGAGGGCGTGCGCGAGAGGGGTAGGCAGGTGGCTATTCTGTCACGGGGGAAACGGCGGGAAGGAACGGGAGCGGGAACGGAACAGGAACGGCAACGGACATTCGGCTCGATCCGGCGCTCCAGAGCGTCGCCGGATCGAGCCGAGGCTTAGAGCCGTCGCTCGAAGATCTTGAAGTCGCTCTTCTCGGCCTCGACGATGTCGTCGAGGAGCGCGTAGATCGCCGCGATCTTGCGATCCTTGTGGAACTTGTCATCGAAGGCCGTGAACTCCGCCTCGTCCTTGAAGCGGAAGACCTCCATGAAGTAGTTCGGCCGGCTGCGGTCCTCGTAGATCGTGCAATCGGTGCCGCCGATCGCCGCCAGCAGCGGCTTGAGCTCGCGCATCAGGTCGAAGAACTCGCCGCGCCGCCCTTCCCGGATGGAATACGTGATGGTCAGCACGACACCCGCCTCCGTGAAATCGGGAACGGCCAGGGGGCCGCGCGCGGGCGTGACCAGGGGCTTGCGCTGCTCGCGCGTCGGCGGCATCGACCGGGCCGGCGTCACGAGCACCGGCCGCGGGGGGGCCACGTGCTTGGTCGGCATCGGGTTCGGTACGGGCTCAGGACGTGGACGCGCATGCGCCGGACGCGCGTGGGTCGGACGCGCGTGCGTCCCCCCATGTGTGGACCGGGCCGGAGTCGTCGCACGGGATCGTGAAACCGCACTCGAACGGGCTTGCTTGGTGGCCACCGTGGAAACGTTCCTCCGTTTGGGACGACTGGCGGTATGAGTCCGAGACGCCTTGGACTTCGACCGGGGCTGCGCCTTGGGCCGCGACTTCATCTGGCGCGCTTTCTTCTTCGTCGGACGTCCTGCCTTCACTCCACTCTCCCTGGCCGGCTCAGCGGCCCCGATGGGACCATAAAGTAAGACCTGAGGCCGACTTCCCGAAAGAATTGTATCAGACAGCCTTCGAGGTGCACAGAGTTTTTTTGGCGCCCCGCCAATCTTTGTGCCGCTGATGATACTACGGTCCAAGTTGTTTGCATTCATAAGCTTAGACAGTACCTCTCATTCTCATTCATTAGGGCACTTTTCCCGTGGCATCGCTCGAATGTGCGGACTCGCGAACACGGTCTGACCATTGACTGGCCATTCCAGACTTCGCAATCCGGAATCACGAATCCGCTGGATACGATCAGTCGTTCTGGGTTGGAACGTTCCTAGATCCCGTGGGCCGTCCCGTGGAAGATCGATACAAGCGACGTGCCACGGTGAAGACAGCGCGTAAGCGCGACCGGACCCGCCACGACAGAGGCGGCCTCTAACATCCACCTCGTCGCCGTCGACATCCGGAGAAGAGACGGGCGGCGGGAAAGGAAAAGGAGAAGTTCATGGCTGTAGACGACAAGGAGCGGGCAAAGGCGATCGACGCGGCCCTGGCGCAGATCGACAAGCAGTTCGGCAAGGGGTCGATCATGCGGCTGGGCACCCGCGACAAGGTGGACGTGCCCGCCATTCCCACCGGCTCTCTCTCCCTCGACGCCGCCCTCGGCGTGGGAGGCGTCCCGCGCGGACGCGTGATCGAGATCTTCGGGCCGGAATCTTCGGGCAAGACGACCCTCTCGCTGCACGTCATCGCGGAAGCGCAGCGCCGCGGCGGCATGGCCGCGTTCATCGACGCCGAGCACGCACTCGACGCCGTCTACGCGGGCAAGCTGGGCGTGGACACGGACAACCTGCTCGTCTCCCAGCCGGACAGCGGCGAGCAGGCGCTGGAGATCGCGGAGGTCCTCATCCGCTCCGGTGCCGTGGACGTGCTCGTGGTGGACTCCGTGGCCGCCCTCGTGCCGCGGGCGGAGCTCGAAGGCGAGATGGGCGACGCGCAGATGGGCATGCAGGCCCGCCTCATGAGCCAGGCCCTGCGCAAGCTCACTTCGATCGTGGCCAAGAGCAAGACGTGCCTGATCTTCATCAACCAGCTCCGCGAGAAGATCGGCGTCATGTTCGGCAACCCGGAGACGACCACGGGCGGACGCGCGCTGAAGTTCTACGCGTCCATGCGCCTCGACATCCGGCGCATCGCGTCGCTCAAGGAAGGCGACGTGGTCATCGGCAGCCGGGCCAAGGTCAAAGTGGTGAAGAACAAGGTCGCGGCTCCGTTCCGCGAGGCCGAGTTCGACATCCTCTACGGCGAGGGCATCAGCAAGGAAGGCGACCTCCTCGACCTCGGCGTGGACCACAAGGTCATCGAGAAGTCGGGCTCGTGGTACGCGGTGGACGGCGAGCGCATCGGCCAGGGGCGCGAGACCGCGCGCCAGTTCCTGAAGGACAACCACGACATCCGCAACGAGATCGACAGCCGGCTGCGCAAGGGTCTCGGCCTGCCCGTGCCGGACGCGATCGTCGAGAAGGCCAAGGGCGAGAAGGCCGATGTCCTGCCCATGCCGGAGAAGAAGAAGGCCTGACGGCGGCCGGTCCGTGACGAGGGAGGGCCTCCGGGCCCTCCCTTCTCGTTTCTGTAGACGAGCGGCTCGACAGGACGGCATCCCAGCGTTATAGGTTGGGCTCGGGCTCCATCGTGGAGGTGCCATGGGCCGCCTTCCCCGCCTGATCCTCGCGCTCGCCGTCGCGTCCGCGGCCCTCGCCGCGGCCCCCGCGCCCACTCCCTCTCCGTCCCCCAAGGCCGCGGCCACGCCCTTCGTCGACGGCACCGTCGTGGGTCCGGACGGAAAGCCGGTGGCGGGCGCGCTCGTCTCCGTGCAGCTCGCGGCCGCCGTCAACTTCGGCGAGCCGACGATGACGGCGCGCACGGACTCCGCCGGCCGCTTCCGCATCGCCGTCAAGTCCGCCTCGACCCACATCGTCCGCGTCGAGGCGCTCGGGCTGGCCGCTCGCACTCTGCCCCGCGTGCGCCCCGGCGAATCGCTGCGCATCGCGCTCGACAAGGGAGGGTCCATCGAAGGCCTCGTGCGCGACGGCACCACCGGCGCGCCGGCCGCGGGCATCACCGTCGAGGCGCGCCTGGAGACCGCACGTGGGATGGGCATCGTCTGGGAGCGCGGGGCGGGCGTCGTCCGCGCGAAGACGGATGCTCAGGGCCGATTCCGGCTCGAGGGACTCGCCCCCGGGCTGCACACCCTCGCCGCTCGCGGCCCGGGCGCCGCCGCGCAGAGACGCGGGGTCGCGCTGGGCAAGCGGACCGAGCTGTACCTCTTCCCCGGTGGTGGGCTCGACGGGAACGTGCGCGGACCGGATGGGGCCGCGATCGCGGGAGCGGCCGTCGCCGTCGAGAGCGCGATTCCGTTCGGACCGCGGAGCACCAGCGACGTCGAGGTCACGGACGCCCGCGGCCACTACGCGTTCGTCGGGATCGACCCGGGGCTCTACCGCGTCGTCGCGCGCCACGCGGACTTCGCGCCGGCATGGGCGACGGTGGCGGTCGAGCGCGGGGACGACGCCTCCGCGGACCTGACCCTGGCCCCGCCCGCCGCCATCGCCGGGCGCCTCGTGGGTTCCGCGGATCGTCCGACGCCAGGCCGCGTCACCATCGCGGAAGCGGACGGAGCCGCGCCTCCCCTGTCGCTCGCGCCCACGATGGCCGCGGACGCCGGCCCCGACGGACGGTTCCGCATCGAGAAGGTGTCGCCGGGCAGCTACGTCCTCTCCGCCACCGCGCCCGGATACGGCGCGAAGCGCGCGGAGATCGTCGTGGGCGGCCGCCAGCTGATTGCGGACGTGGGCGACGTCGCGCTCCAGACGGGCCTGGTGATCCGCGGCCGCGTCCGCGAGGCCACGGGCGCCGCGGTCGCGGAGGCGCGCATCAACGCCTTCCGCGACCGTTCGATGGGCGAAGACCGTGGCGAGGGCCGTACGGACGCCGAGGGCTCGTTCGCCATCGGCGGGCTGCGCGAGGGAACGTATCGCCTCGCCGTCTTCGCTCCCGGGCATGCGATGGTGGACCGCGAAGTCGAAGCGGGCGCCGAGGGCGTGGACATCGTGCTGGAGACGGCGGGCTCCCTCAGCGGCACCGTCGTGGATCATCGCGGCCAGCCCGTGGAGAACTTCCGCGTCCTGGCGCGCATGCCGCCGCCCACGTCCATGGCGGGCGGCCGCGTGATGATGGGACCGCCGCGGTCGGAGTCGATCTCGTCCGCCGACGGCCGCTTCATCGTGGACGAGGTGGCTCCCGGCACCTACGTCGTGGAGGTCAGCGCGCCCGAGCGCGCGACCTCGACCGTGACCAACGTCAAGGTCTCCGCGGGCGCCGCCACCGACATGGGGCGCGTCACCCTGGGCGCGGGGGGCATCGTGCGCGGCAGCGTGGTCGATGCCGCGGGCGCGCCCGTCCCCGCCGCCGTCGTCACCGTGCAGGGCGTCGGGCGGACCTTCGCCTTCGGTCCGACGGCGGCACCGGAGGCGGTGACGGACGCGGGCGGGCTCTTCGAGATGCGCGGCGTGGCCACCGGAGCCATCCAGGTCACGGCGCGCCATCCCTCCTTCGCCGAAGGACGCGCGAGCGCGGACGTGGATCCGGCCAAGGATCCGCCGGAGGTGCGTATCGCGCTCCTGCAGGGCGGCCGGATCGAGGGACGCGCGCGCCGCCGTGACGGGACGGCCGTCACGGGCGCGGTCAACGTCTTCTCGCGGCGCTCGGGCCCGAGCTTCTCGACGACCAACCTGACCCCGATCGCTCCCGATGGGACGTTCGTCGTGGAGCACGTGGCCGCGGGCACCGTGAACGTCGTGCTCATGGAGGGCTCGGGCGGGCAGCTCAGCAGCAGCAAGGAGCGGGAGGTCGAGCTGCTGGAGGGCCAGACGGCCACCGTCGAGTTCGTGCCGCGCGACATCCTGGTCACGGGACGCGTGACGCGTGGGGGGACCGCCGCCGGCAACCTGCGCCTGCGCGTCTTCGGAGACCGCTTCAACGCGATGTTCCTGGCCGCGGGATCCACGGCGCCACCCGCGGCCGGACCGCAGCGCATGACCGCGCTCACCCGCGACGACGGCGCCTACGAGATGTTCGTGGACGACGCCGGGAAGGCGACGATCCGGATCGAGTCCCTCGACGGCACGGTGACGTACCCGACGCAGCTCGTCGAGTTCCCGGATGCGGACACTTTCGCGTTCGACATCGCTCTGCCCACCGCCGCCCTCAGCGGCGTCGTGGTCGACCGCGAGACGGACCAGCCGGTCGCGAAGGCGAACGTCTTCGCGGCCTCCACCCGTCCCGACCCCAACGCACGCGTCGCGATGGCCGCGATGGCGAACTCGATGACGGGAACCGACGGGCGCTTCCGCCTCGAGCTCGAGCCCGGCGAGTACACGGTGTCCGCGCGCGCCGAAGGCTTCAGCGCGGAGACGCTGACGCTCAACGTCGGGGATTCCGGCGCGAGCGACGTGCGGCTGGCCCTCAGCCGCGGGTTGTCCATCCGCGGACGGGTGGTGGATGCGCGAGGGCAGGCGGTCGGAAGCTTGCGCGTCGGCGCCGTCACCGGCGACCTGGACAGCCCGCGCCGGGGGGGCGCGGCCATGTCGATGCCGGACGGGACCTTCGAGATCGCCGGCCTGCCCGCGGGCGACTTCAACCTCGTCGCGCAGTCCGAGCTGGGCTTCTTCGCGATCCGCCCGGCCGTGACGGCAGGAACCTCCGACGTGACGCTCACGCTCCGCCGCGGCGGCCGGGTCGTGGCCACCGTGCTCGGACCGGACGGCAATCCCGTGCGCGGCGCCTTCACGGCCGTCCGCCGCGTGTCG
>Ga0207428_10000475_pt1 | contig 48356 bp, 61 predicted proteins | sample RhiMethybrSRZTD1_FD_187600 | JGI IMG/M metagenome (GOLD analysis project Ga0207428, IMG submission 187600) | Populus rhizosphere microbial communities from Tennessee, USA - Rhizosphere MetaG P. TD hybrid SRZTD1 (SPAdes) (version 3) | ecosystem: Host-associated > Plants > Roots > Rhizosphere >...
TCTTGTACACGTCGTCCATGATTCCCTGTGATTCGTACAGGTTTGGGTCCACGCCAATTTTTGGCAGCGGCTGAATCAGGTCGAGCACCTTGTTGCCCGGCATCATGCCGTCGAGTTCGACAACGGCGTTCGCTTCCGCGCCCATGAGCGCGCCCTTGTCGCCTTCACTGAGCGCACCCTTCGGCGTCACGTAGCCAGGACGGTTCGCCTTGCGATGCTCGCGCAGCGCTTCCTTCTGCCGATTCAGCTCCATCTGCTGCGGCGTCATGTTGCAAACGTCAGAGGGCGGGAAGAGTTTCGTCGCGTGCTCCAGCTCGTTGAAGCACAGCGCGTAGATCGGGAAGAAGCGCTCCACGACTACTTCCGGGCCGCCCGGCTCCTTGAGGAAATCCTTGAAGCCGTCCGCCATTTCAAACTTCAGGCCCGTGGGCTTGTGATACATCATCCACACGCACACGAGGTCATCGCGTCGGCCGGAAAGATCGTTGCGCGGATTCTGCCGGTACTCGGTGCCGTTGGTGGAGTAGGCGGCATAGCCGGGGCCGGTGGCAGGCGTCGAGGTGCCGGCAAGATCGAGCTGGTAAAACTCCTTCACCTCATCTGGCGTCATGAAAATCTCTTCCGTGAGCCAGTCCGCACCGATCCATCCATCGAGCGCGATGCACTTCTTGTCCGGGATCACGGAAGTCGGGCGCGGGAAGTCGAACACCAGCCCCTCGCGAATGATGACCATCGGCTCCTTGTGGAGCTGATCGACGGCAAGGCGCAGCTCTTCGGCCTCCGAGTCGTACATCGTCTTGTCGCCGTCCGGGCCTAAGTCATCCATCAGCCGCTGGATATGCGCGAGCCGTTGCTGACTGTCTGCGATCTTCGCCTTGTTGTCCGGAGACAAGTCGGTCTCGCGCTGAAAGCCGAGCTTCACGTATCCCACTGCGGTCTGGATCGCGGAGCGCACGCAGCGCTTCATCTGGCTTTTGAACGTCGGTATCTGCTCGTTGATGTAGTAGTGGAAGCAGCATTCGAGAGTCTTGCCGAGCTTCTTGTACATGTCCTCTTCGGCCTTGCCGGACTGCACGTCCTGCATGATCGCGAGCGCGGTCATGGGGTCTGGGATTCCCTGCGAGGCCATTTGCAGTTGCTGCATCGTCCCGTCCCACAGCTTGAACTTGAGCTTGGGCCGACACTTCGCGACAGCGCGCGGATTCTTGGCGTACAGGCTCGCAACCTTCTGCCTAACAAAGCGCTGCGTGATGTTGCACTTGTAGTTTGCCTTCGGCCACGATTTCGTCGCGCCGTTCCACGCCACCTCCATGTCATCGAGCATCTGTTTGAAGGAGTCGCGGAAGTGCTTCTTATCGCAGCGAATGTCCTCCTGAAGCTCGAGGACGAGAGCCGCGCGGGTCTCGGGGATTTCGATGTCGTAGCCTTTGATAATCATCACCACACCTCGGCCGTGGCCGGCGCTTCGCGCAACTTCTGTTGATAGTCCATTTCCTTTTTCCACCAGCCGAACGTGCCGGTAGTGGGCGAGGGCGTGTCGCGCTGCGGCGTGCCCGCGATGAGCTGCAACACCTTCAGGCCCATGATCGAAATCGCCGACACAAAGTCGTCATTGGTTCCGTGCGGGAAGTGCATGAGTTCGTGCTTGGCTTCCGAGAACCACGGAGCGGCACGCGGGAACACGACGCGGCCCGCTTGCATGAGACCGGCAATTGACTGCGCGATGGCTTCCTTGTTTTTGTGAACCGGCATCGAGTCGATAACGACCGGGATACCGCGCTCAATTTTTCGCTTGTGAATCCAAGGTCCGATCGATTTGAGAATCGCTTCGTCTTCAGCGAACCAGAACGACGGTTTCCACAGTTGCACGAGGTCGAGCATCGCTTCGACGGTCTGATCCGGCGGGCGGCGGTCCCAATAGCAATCGAGTAACCACAGATATTTGTTAGGGCAAACGCCCGCAATAATCATGCAGCTCGCGTCATGCTTCTTCTTATCGGTGCCTATCGCGTGATCGCTCGCGGCGTAGATACGCATTTCCGCGGCCTTCGGGCGATTGGCGGCGGTGTAGCTCTTCAGCCAGGCGGCGCGGAAAAACGCGCCTTCCTCTGGCGAGGGACGCTGCTGATACAGCGCCATGAAGCCTGTCGGATCGATGCGCTTCTGCGCTTCGAGCATTGGCAATGGAAAGCGTTCTGGCCACAGCGCCTCGCCGGGTTTGCGTCCCATCGGATCTGAAAGTTCAGCGATGGCCGGCAGGTTCAGCACCTTCCACTTCGACGCTTCCTCGCGGTTGTACGCGGGGTTGTGTGGATCAGTTAGGCGCCCAACTACGTCGTCCTCGTTCCACCGGGTCATCACGAGCACGACGCATGAACCGGCGCGCATCTGGCGCGTGAGAAACACTTTGACGAACCAGTTCCATATCTTCTCGCGCATGGTCGGCGAGTCCGCTTCCTCGGCGTCCTTGATTAAGTCGTCCGCGATGAGGAGGTGTCCGCCTCGACCGGTCGAACTACTGCCGCGACCGACGAATGAGAGTTGGCCATTCGCCGCCGTCTTGATGCGGTCGGAGGCTTGCGCGCCGGTCTTCAATTTGCAGAGCGGGAAGATGTCTTGATGGCGCGGGCTTCGGAGCACGTCACGCACGTCGCGCCCGATGTCGCCTGCATAGTCATCGTTATAGGTCGCGATGATCGTGGAGCGGTACGGATCACGGCCGGTGAACCATGCCGGGAAGAACTTGCTGATCTGCTGCGTCTTGCCGTGGCGCGGCGGCATCGTGACGATCAACCTGGGCCATGTGCCACGGTCCACTTCTTCGAGCGCAGCGGCGAGCACGCGATGATGCTTCGCCACTTCGTACATCGACTGCGACAGGTCGTCGGGGTCGTCGGGCGAGGGCATCATCAGTTGGCAGTACAGAAGGAAGTCGTCCTTGGCCTTGCGCAACACGCGCAAGCGCTCCAGCGCTTCCAGTCGCGTCTGTAGCGTCTGGATTCCCTTGTCCTCGCTGTCATCGACCACGGCCGGCGACGGCAACGCGACCTCACCCGCCACGGGCGCGGCCTTGCGCTTGCGCGGCACCTTCGCGGCGGCAGTCATCGCGAATCCTCTACGGGGCCGATCCCCTCCGCCCACACGCCGAAACCCAGCCGCGAGGCAAACGGGTTCGGCGTGCTTTCGTCTTTGCAGACGCTGGGCGAAGGGGCCGGCACTTCTTGTACTCCTGCAAGATCGCTCGGCGTCTGCTCTTCAGGTTTGTGGATGTGGCAGCTCGCGAAAATGCACAGGAGGAGGGTGACGTGCGGCGCGCGTCCTTCCACCGACAGCTCGCCCGGCGTGCGCTCCACGGCGCAGCCAGCGAGTAGCGGTAGCGAAGCGATGAGCGCCGCGACGTTCATGAGGGCTGCGTCGGCTCCCCGGTCTGACCCATCACAGGCGCGGGCGGTGGAGCCAGGACGACTTGCCCGGTTGCAATCGCCTGCAACATGCCAACGGCAATGTCGTACTGCTCGCGCTGCGCGCGGGTGTGGGCTACGTCATCCAAAAACTGCAACGCATAGGCGGCTGCCTGCTGCGGGTTGATGGAGACCTTCTGCTGTTCGCTGTCGTGTCCGTTCTTCATGGTTGCCTCGCGTGTGGTGTTAAACGTCTCGCTCTGCGTGGAAAACAATCGTCGCCGTGTCTTTGACAAGGCCGTCCGCGTCGTTGCGGATTTCAAGGGACATCGTGGCGTCTACGCCGCCCGAGCCGCCCGAGAGCGTCCAGAGGCGTGAGGTGCCAAGGTTGAGCCACGTCGCGAACGTGCCGCTCGTGAACGTGCCGCTAACTACCGTTGCTCGCACGGAGTAGGCCGACATATTGGTTTGTGGCGTGATCCACGAGCCTCCGCTGCCAACCGTGTTCGTTCCCAGCGTCAAGTTGATGAAGCCACTGGAGTTGAGTTGGTACTGCGCGATGCCGGCGCTGCCGCTGTTGAAGGCGTTGGCGTTCGCGTTGGGCACGTTGATCGTGTTCGACGCTGCGGCGATGTTCTGGAATATCTGCGCGAGGTCATTCGCGCCGCTTTTGAATCCCGTATCTGACACGGCGACCGCAGCGCCTCGCGGCTCGAAGCGCTGACTCAGGTCTACGCCACCGTTGCTCTTGAAGTTGACGTTTGCCGCAGCCGCACTGGTGCGCGCCTTGAAAATGACATCAAGGTCGCCGCGTCCGCTGACTACGTATCCGGTCGTCATATCAGGGCGTCGGGGTGAAGATGGCGGTCAGCGTCGCGAACACGTCATCCATCGTCGGGCAATACTGATCGACTACCTTGCGGCCGGGATCGCTGAAGTTGGGCAACTGCTTCACCACGAATCCCTGTGGGAGCGCGGGCCAAACTACCGCCTCTTGATTAAGCAGCGGGTTAGCTGCCGCGTCCGCGATGGTCGATATGTCGAAGACCAGCGGTTGATAGCCGGGAGGTGGCGTCCCCTCCGGGTTCACAGCCACAAAGTATTGATCGAGGTAATAGATCGTTTCGTTGAGGTCGGCGGCGAACACCCACACGGGCGGCGGGTGCAACGTGTCAGTGGTGGCCATGAGCGTGTAGCCATTGGCGATGTATCGAACTGTTGCGGTTTTCATGCGGCCTCCAGATGTTCGTCCTGCCATGCAGCGAGCAGGAGGATGGCGAGTCGGTCATAGGCCACGGTCTTGCCGTCCGAGAGCTGCGGGCAAACGTCGTGTACTTCTTCGGCGATGAGACCTAACTGTTCGCGGTCGTCGCCGTCGAGCAGCCGATAGAGGAGAGGGCGGAGGCGCGCGAGAATGTTCGCGGGTCTGGACGGTGTTCCGGTCTCGCGTTTGAGGGCGCGCGATGAAGTCGTGGTAAAGCCCACGGCTTGCACGGTGTATTGCGAGACCGCGAGGACGCTGGTCGAGCGAAACAGCAGCCAGTTGGCATCCCCGTTCATATAGATGCCGGCGGTGGCGTTGTTTGACATGAACACGGGCCGCAGTCCGCCGTCATCGACAGTGAGGCCGTGATAGCCACCCGTGACACCTTGGACCCAGAATGAGCCGTATGACTGCGCGCCGTGATTGGGCCGCATCACGTTGGCGCTTGCCGCATCGCGCAGACCGAACTCACTAACTAGCCATGTGTTGCTGCGAATATCCAAGGACGAATACACGCCGCTGCCATAGTCGCCGCTGTTGTTCAGGCGTAGATAGCCGTCCGCGTTGTCTCGTATCGCGTCTTTACCGAGCATCCTCAACTGCGCGTTGCCGGGGCCAGAAATTTCACAACTGGCGCAGTTCAACTGCAACGCTAGATAGGTGCTCGTGCCACGGTTGTAGGCGAGCAGGGAGGCGACGGTGGCAGACCCCATGCTGATTTCAAGGCTTGGCGCAAGGGCTGCGCCCGTGCCTCCGCTGTACGCGCCCGTGATCTGCAACGAGCCGTTCTGCGTGAAGCGCGCCGCTTCGCTGAGGCCCGAGTTCGTTGTAAAAACAATGGGCAGGCTTTCCGTGCGGAACGCCAGCGCATCGAGCACGCCGCTGTTTATAAGCGCTGCGCCGTTTCCCACAAAAGCATATGGGGTGCCATTGCGTAGCAGCCGCAGGTAGTTGCCGGTCGCATTGGTGGAATTGATATTCAGCGTGTTGGGTGCAGCGCCGGAATTGATGGTCACAGCGCCGCCGAAAGTGGCTACGCCTGTGCCGTTGAAGTTGTACGCCGGGTTGTCGGTTGTGTTGCCGAACGTGAAGGCGTTGCCTTGAACGATGAACAAGTCTCGATTGCCCGAATCGCCACGGCGCACATACAGCGACGCCGCAGACGAGTCGCCAGCCGTGATGAGCGCGCCGTATGGAATGGCGGTGCTGTTAGTTACCTTGAGTGACCATTCAGCACTCCCGCCGACAATGTTGACCGGACAGACAGAGCCGCCCGGTGAAAAGAATGTCCACGGTCCAGTGACAGTGCCAGCGCCGGAGCCGAGAAAGGTATACGTCGGGTTGTTAGTCGCGTTGCCGAACTCCAGCGCGGAAACGGCAGCGCCGCTCCTGTAGACGGCCAGCCAGTTCCGAAGCGTGCCGCCGGCATCGTCTGCGATCTGAAATGTCCGAATCTGCGCTGCAACCGCATCGCGCCATAAGCGACTGCCGGAAGCCTGATCGCTTTCATCGAACCGCATTTCGGGGGTGCCGCCGGTCAACAGCAGCGGCCCGTTGTGAGTGGTCAGGCCCGTGCCGAGAAAGCTGTACGTCGGGTTGTCGGTTGTGTTGCCGAACGTCGTACCGCCGTTACCTAGGATAGAGAGGAAATTGCGAGTGCCTGACTGGCTAAGAACGTCCATCGCGGTGTCGGCGGCCGTACTGCCTGCGCGCACCCCCAGACCATACGACTGCCCCGACGTGCCGCTGCCGAGTAACACCGCGGTGTACTGGTTAGCCACACCGTTCGCAGTGATGGCGCGCCCAGAGGCCGGCGTAAACGTGTGGGTGGCCGTCCATGTCGGCGCTATGGCCTGCGACAGCGCGGGCGATGAGTCCGAGCGCGGTGCGGTGGTGGCTACGCCATTGACGGCAGTTAGGCCGATGACCCCCGTGGGGTTTGCGACGTTGACGGCCGGACCTACCGGCCCCTGAATTCCCTGAATGCCCTGAATGCCTTGCGGGCCGGCGGTCAGCGTCAGATTGAGCGTCTGTGTCGGCGCGGTGCCGGTGATGGTCGCGCTCGATGGCGTGCCGTCCGGGACCGTGGTGACAGTGCCGATGGCGAGCGCATTCGGCGGGCCAGCGGGACCGGCCGGACCAACGCCTCCGGTCGCGCCGGCCGGTATCTGCATGTTCAAGACTTGGTTAGGCGACGTTCCCGTGATCGACACGAGCGCGGCGGAGCCGGGCGCACCCGTGTTGACGGTGCCCACTGTCAGGGTGTTCGGTGGGCCGGCGGGACCGGGACCGCCCGTGATGTTTACCCAGCTCGCCGGATCACTCGGATCGCTGCGATCCACGAGCACGTAGGTTTGCGTCGGGCTGCCCCACGTCGCATAGGTCAAGCCGATCCCAAGATCGTTGCCGGGGATGGCGTCCCAGATGTCGAACGCTTCGCCGACATCCGCGCCAGCGGTGCCAAGGTCAATCGTGTCGGTGGAGTTGTAGTCGCGTGCGCGCAGCGCCCACCACTTCGCAGAGAACATTCCATCGTCCACGGCTTCGGGCCAGCCGGGAGGGGCGGGCGCGACCGGCGCGGCGAGATATTCGGCCCACTTGAACGCGAGTTCTTCATGGAGCTGCGCTTCGCTGACGCTGTTGATGACGGAGTTCGCGGCGGCGACTGCCACATCGGCGGACACGTCAGCGGCAAGGGCTTGATCGGTGGCGTCGGTGGCCGCGCCTTGCGCGATGCTCTGCGAGACGCCGGCCGCAGAAGCAGCACCGGAAGCGACTCCCGCGTCGGTCGCGGCGGCGGCGGCGGATGCAGCGGCAGCGCTCGCCGAAGAAGCGGCAGCTCCTGCCGAAGCTGCCGCAGCGGCGGCAGCCGCTTCCGCATCCGCAGCAGCGGCGTCGCCGATGCCGTCGAACAGTCCTGGCTGAAGTTGATCCGCACCAACGGATTCGTTGGCGAGTGCGCCGTCCGCGCGCTGTATGAGCGCGAGGTTTGTCTGCGTCGCCGTGAGCGCGTTCGCTACCGCGTCGTATTCGGTGTCAAGTTTATCGCCGGGCTTCGGCTCGCCGGGATTCAGCGTCTCGAAGTCCGTAAACGAATACGCGCGAACGTAGGCCGGGGGATACGCCATGACCGCTCCACCCCACACCTGACACTTGCACCCCGCGCGGACCCTACTCCGCGCGCCGACAGGTGTCTACAAGAGCAGGTCCGTCACCAGTAATAGACGTGCGGCTTCTTGTAGTCAGGCCAGAGAAACGAGTCGGGATCAGCGCCGCGCAATACGAGCTGCGCGAGCTGCTGTGAACGGATGCGAGCGGGCTGGATCGTCATCTCATGCGTCCAGTAACCGGGTTCGTTCATGACCAGCCGGCCGGTCTGCTGCCACGGGCGGCGGATGTATTGCGGGGACATGTGCTGCAACAGGATGTGCAGCTTGCGCAGCTTGGCCACCGCGATCTGGTGGCGGCGAATGGAACGGGACATAGAGCCTCCTTCGGCTTACCTATGTCACGGCTGCGACTCCGTACTTGGCGCGGCGGTCGGGGCAGGGGCGGGCGCACCCTCCGGCGGAACCTGCGGGGCTTCGGTCACAGCGATAGTCGTGCAGCGGCCCATGTACATCGCGACGCCGATGAGCACGGTCATCACATCTTCGACGGTCTTGTCTGCGAACTCCGCCACCTGGGCAAGCGCGGACAACTGCGCGCGAGGCAGCGTCAGGTTCACATTTACGTACTTGCGCGCGGGCTTTCTCGCGCGCTTCTTCGCCCTTTTCATGGAAAATCCTCGAAAGGTCCGTCTGCTGGCGGGGTGCTCAAGATTCTCTCTTCCTCGTCGTCCATCGCCTTTTTGTCGGCCGGCGTCAGGTACACATCGATGCTGTCGTTCTCGTGCCCGGCGATGAGCGCTTGCAGCTCCGCGCTGCCGCGCGCCACGTCTTCCATTTTCCAAAACAGGTCGTAGTGCAGCTCGATGTTGATTGCGCATTCGGCAATGGTAGATAGGCCCATCGTGTAACCCATCTGCGCCAGCCCCTTCAGCGTGAACTGCGGCTCAGTATTTACGGACACCGCCGTCCTCCTTGGCCCACTTCGCCTGACACTCCACGCACGCCCATTGATCGCCTTCTTCGGGGTCAATGGCATCGGGCGCGCACAGCTTTCCGCAGAAGTCACACGTCTGCTTGAACGTCTCCGGAAAGTGCTCGCGCTCGTACTCCATGACTTCATCGGCGAGTCCGTTCAGCTCGCGGCCCGCGTCGGTTGCTGGCTCGGGGTCTTCCATCATGAGGATGGTCAGGCGCTGCAACTTCTCGTCGTACTGTGGTTTGGTGAGCATGTTAGGTCCCCTTCGGTTCGCTGCCTGTGGTCGGCTCCTGTAAGGGCGGTTTCCTCGAGCCGGGCCAGTGGCTCGCAACGCGATGCGCCAAGCATTCGGCGAACACGGCGCGCACCTCATAGGGCTGCGCGCTCGCATTCTGTATCGCGACTTCTGCCAACCGCTCGTTGGTCACGCCGGTATCGTTCGACATTCCCTTGTCCTTCATCGCGACAAACTACTCCCCTCGAACTTCTTGGCGCCTACGGGGGCGGTCGCGTAGTTGACGAGGCTTTGACCCAACATGCTCGCCTTCATCGTCCGCAACGCGCCAAACGCCTCGTCGTTTTTCTCTTGCCAGTCGTGTGTCACATTCGGCGGCAGTGTGCCCCGTGGCCGCGAGACTTCGGCGCATTCCGCCGCCGTTTTGTCGCGCGGCCTCATGCAAAAGGGCGGACCAGTACCTCGATGCGACTGCGCTCGATGTCGCGCGGAACTTCCCCGTCCATCACCGCTTCGATGGCTGCGGACTGATCGTCGCGCGCCACGACGCACTTGGGACCGAATACCAGCTTTTCGCTGGCTCCGTCCTCTGATTCCTTTTTCGTCGGCTTCTGCAAAATCGCTACTTCAAAAAGGGGCATAACTACCTCGCGTTGTTTGGAACTATCTACCCATCACGAAATGGTACTGGTTAATCACCCACTCGCGGATCTTGTTCAAGCCTGCGCGCGAGCTACCGTCAACGAGGAAGCCTGAGTCATACACATCGTCGCGATCCGCGCCGAAGGGGAACGGTGCGTGCCAATCTGCGGTCGGGTTCTTCGGGTCGAGCGATAGCGTGGGCAGCGCCGGCCAGCCGCCGGCTTCTTCGACTGTGTTGACGTACTGACCGCCGTCGAACGGCACGCCGCGAATCGCCGCGTCGATCTGATCCAGCACCTTGTTGACGCCGCCTTGATATAGATAGCGCCGCGCGGGCATACAGCCCACGGTTTCGCGCATGAGCTGCGAGAAGGCCAAGCCCTCCTGCACGCGCGGGGAGAGCGGATCGGCGCAGGGCTTCAACGTCCCGTCGTAGTTGGCCCCGAGTCCCTGCGGCCATGCGCTACGGCGCACCGTCGAACGCAGGTAGTCCTCGGGCTGGCTGGTGAAAAAGCCCTCTTGCGAGGCCGGACTCGGCCAGCCAAAGCAACTGTTGTTAGCCGAGTGGCCTGTGGAGCCGGGCGTCACGGTCAACACCTTGGCGAGTACGATTGAGTCGTTCTGCTCAGGCCCGCGCACCGAGACGTTGCCGACGCAGTTGCATTGCATGGTGCGGCCTTGCGCCTCGTTGTGATCGCCGTTGTCGGAGATGTTGAGCGCGACGCCGGCCGCGACGTGCGGGCGGCCGTGGTTGTAGTGCAGGTTGTTGATGTGCGCGTGGTTGGGCGTCGCCACCAGCGGGTTGCGATCCGTGGTGTGCGCGTAGAGGGATTGCATGGTGAGGGAGTAGTCCGCCTTGCCGCTGATGAGATGCCCATAGCCATGATCGACGCCTTCGGCATGATTCGGATCGTCCGGCATGGCGAAGTCGGGCGGCGTGTGCAGCGGATCGTAGATCGCGCCACGAATCCACGAGCACCCTTGAGCCTCGTACCAAACCTGCACAGACTCATCCATCGAGAATCGCGCATCGCAGTTGATATGCGCGATTCGATTCACATCGACGGTGCTGGAACTCGCCTGCAAGCAATCGCGCTGGTCGGCCTCGAAACTCTGCCCCTCCATTGTTGGCTGGTCGCCGACCCACGAGGCCATGTGCCAGATGCGAGTGTTAGACCCGCGCATGTTCATCGAGGTGCATTGGATGATGAGGCCCGCGCCGGGAGCTGCGTGCCCCACGTAGTCCAGGTCGCCGCGACCATCGGGCGCGTTAAGGCCATCTCCATGATAGGCGTAGCCACTCTCTAGCGGCAGGACCCACTTGCTGAACTCCTCGCCCTGATCCGCGTACTGCACCCACCAAAGCGTGCCCGCAAAGACGTTCGGCCCCAGCTCCGGCACGGAGCCGCCTTCCTTCACGTTCTCGCGCGAGGTGATGAGATAAATCTTGCTCGGCTTGTCGCCGTTGCTCACATCGAGACCGGGGCCACCGACGCCGGGCAGCGCCGAGAGGTATGGGGTGTTCTGATAGGGCCATGAATACTTCACGCTTTCTCCTTGGATGCGCGGGCGCGCTCTTCGCGCTCCTCGTCCGCATCGACAAATAGTTGGAAAACCTTGCGCTGTCGCTCCACTTCGTCCTTCAGAAACTGCGGACAATCGACTTGCCGATAGGTGAGCTTGCGGGGATCGGCAATCGTCGGCATGAGGCACGCGCCGCGCGCCGCGTCATGCGCGAATATCCCCAGCCGCTCGAAGAAATCCTTGCGATGGTTGTGATGCGGCTCGCGCGCCACGTCCTCCTCAAGCGTGGACGGGAAGTAGCACATCGTTTCGGCATCGCAGCCGCCGGCCGGAAAGCCGTACACCGCGCACGCATATTTTCCGCCGCGATCCGCGTTCTCGGCCCGCGCCATCGCATAGGCTTTCTGAAAGTCACTGCCGCAGTAGATGAAATACCAATGCCCGTTTTCATCTCCCCAGCGATGCGCCATTGCGATGAAACTCACACGCGGATCGGCCTTGTGCGTGTCACCCACGGATGTTTCAGCGAGGTGAGCAACCTCCGGCGATACAAAGTCAGCCGCCAGTCCTCCCTCATCGGTAGGCTCGTCAGGTGCCATGAGTTGCACTCCGGACAGCGGTACACGCGCGCCGTCATTCGACCCTTGCGCGCTATCTTCCCGGCAAAGCGCTTCGCCGCTGAATGCGAGTGATAGCAGACCTTGTGGCTGCTGCACTCCACACTCAGTCCCCCGGTTCATACAGTCGCTCTTCGCTTCTGATGGGACCGAACTGCTTGAACTGCCACACGACCGAAAGAGGATCGCCGTACTCGTTCACGCGCTCGACGCGGATCGCCTGACCCTGCACGTTGGTCTTGACCGCAATATCGACGGTCAGCGCCTTGGCCCGGCACACGTCGCACACGACGATGCTGGGCAGGTCCTTGACCGTGATCCTCGGCGGGTACACCGCAGGCTCCTTGCGACACACGAGACACAGCGGCGAGCGCTTTGGCGGCAACCCGTGCCGACGAAAGAACCCGCTCAGGCGGTTCCACTCATCGGACTGCGGATTGCCGACCGCACACTCGCGCAGGACGTATTCCTCCAGCGCATCGGCCGCAACCTCCGCCTCCTCATCGTTCAACTGCACGAGGCCGGCAGGCTTCTGCTGCACGCCGATCTGCGAGCGCAGGAACGCCGCGATGGTCTTCAATCGAGCCAGGTCAAGCACGTTCATGGCGTCACTCCCGCAAACCGGTAGATAGCCTGTTCGATGGTTTCCCGTGGAACACTCTTGCGCTTCGTGACGCGCGCATTTTTGCTGCGCTTCCGCAGTCCCGGACGCTTGCCGCGTTTCTTGCTCATGGCAGCTCCTTCGGCGTGAAGTAGCCCTTGCCGCTCATGCGCTTCTCGTAAATCGCGCGAGCCTTGGCGACTTCGGTGGGGCGATACAGCCTGCGGCCGTCTTCGGTGCGGGATGACTCTATCCACCCGTTCTTGACGTACAGCCGGATCGTCGCCTCACTCACGCCGACTTTGCGTGCAAGGCTCCCGGTCGTCTCAACAACAATTTCGCCCGTGTCCATGAGCAGCTCCTGTACGTCAGCATTCCTGCACCGCGTACACGCAGCGTACCTGCATCGACAATAGGAGGGCAGCACAATCGTTTGCCAAGCCCGTAGGTATTTTTCGCAGCGACGCGAACCCGGAGTTCCGCCTTCGGCGTCTGCGCTTCCGCTTTGCGGTTCAGAGAACCGGAATCAAGATCACTCGAACGTCGAGATGTGCTCGGCCAACTTCGTTGGCCCGTAGTAATCGAACCAACACGCCTCGGTCACGGCATGTGCGAAAAACGCATCTCGCGCTTCGTCCAGGCTCGGAGCGAACTGCCGACAGATCGGCCAGAGCATCCGCTTGTCCAAGCGTCTCTGAATCCACCACCACGGCAGACAGATCAACCGCAGCATCAGTAACCGGGACGGGCGGGGCGGATGGGCTTCGGGCGCTTGGGCTTGCTCATTGCTGCATTCCTTCGTGTGATCGAACGTGTGCCTGTAACTCGTACAGGGCCGCCATCAGCTCCTCACTCGCGTTCAGAAACCGACGTAGTGAGGCCAGCTTCTTTTCGTTCATCGGACCCATGCACTCCACCAGCATTCCCGTGTCGATCACCTGAGACAGATAGCGGATGCTCGTCATCATGTGCAGAACAGGATCGACAACGATCAGATGCTCGGGCATGAGGTTGGCCTTTTGAGGTGGAGAGAAATTTTGGGAGGGGGTCGAGTATTGATTTACGGCTCACGTCGCGGGGTGCGGCCGGGGGTCGCGGCGTGAAAGGAGCGCGCGGTCCATCGTTGCGCGTACCACTTGCCTAGAAGGGATGTGGTGACGCCACCTAAGTCATTGACTGCGCTGCACTCTCTCACTGTGTCACCGTTGTACCTGCCCGCCGTCTGGTAATTCGTGAATCTAACTCCGCTTTAGTGGCGTCGATCAGGGTCGATAGCTCGCTGACCGATAGCTCCCGGACATGCTTGACCGGTGCCGCGTGATCCCTCTTCAGATCGCCGGACACTTCGAGGGCCGTCCGGATGGCCAGGACATGAGCGCGCAAGTCCGTCTGCGGCTGGCGTAGAATTTCTTCGAGGCTCACCAAGGCTCGCTTCCCAAGCCGGCCAGCCCTCTCCGCTGTCATCTCTGCCACTGCGGCCCGCGTCTCCGCATCCCGGCAGAACGCTTGCACGTCTCTCTGAGTCTCGAAGCCTGCCTTGGTCCGCACGTAGCTCTGAGAGCATCCGGCGGCGAGTAGTGCGATGGCGAGCTGAGTGTCTGGTCCCGGTTGCTCAAGGTTGCGCGATGGCTCGACATCATCCGGCCAGAGTCGTGCGACCTCTTTTGAGTCTGTCTCAATCATTCTGAGTCTTACTCCCTTGGAGAACAGAGACAGTCTCAGAAGTATTCCAAGACTCAAACAGACTTAAGAACCAAGACAGTCTCAGAGGCTTCTGAGTCTTCATCCGTCCCGCCCCCCTTCCCGCGTGATGCTGCGCCCTTGTGCGTCGCGATTGCAAATAAGTATGACTGACGCTTGTAGACTTCTGTCGATCCGTGCTAGAACCCCGGTTGACCGGGAGAGCTTTGCAGGTAGAAGACGCAAAGCACGACCGGCACCTATCTACTTCAGGAGCTGAAAACATGTTGCTTACCCTTCTTGCCTGCGTTGTCGCTGGCCTCGTTCTGTCGCGTCCGCTCATCCGTGCCATGCGCCGCGATGCCGCTGACCTGGGCGTGATCCGTCGCACTGACTACCTGCGCACCCGCCGCGCCTCGCGTCTCTCGCGCGTCTCCTCGAACTCCTTCGGGGTGCGTCTGTGAGCGCCGCCGGTCTCCTTCAGTCCATCCCGGCGACCCCTCACAAGTGGAGCGGTGCCAAGACTCCGCCGGCCCTTGGCGAGCGCGTCACGATCACCTTCAACGGCCTCGGCGCTGGCGTCGTGGTCGGCTTCAAAGTCGTTGAGGGCTACTTGGGCGTTGCGGTGAAGCTCGACAGTTCGCCCGAGTGGCGAACAAAGCAGGGCGTTGCCGCCGACGTGCCCGCCTTTGTCTTCGGTGCCGAGCTGGTAGAGCAACGCGCGCCGGCCGTCGAAGTTCTGACGCGCGCCCCGTGGAAGTTCGAGGGCTTCAAGGCTGGCCAGATCATCCGCGCCCGTGACTTCGAGGACCGAGCCGAGCGCGGCGCGTGCTACGTCGAGGGCCGCATTGACATGGTTTGTCCGGAAGGCTCCGACCGCTACCCCTACGCGCATTACAAGATCGTGCCGACGCTGCGCGTATGGAACGGCTCCGCATTGCGCGACGCGATGACCGAGCCGCGCGAGGTTGTCATTGTCCCGATGGAAACGTCGATGGACTACGAGAACCGCGTGGAGCTGATCCCGGCCGGCTGGGGTTCCGTCACGGCTTGAGTCGTTTGACAGTCGCCGCCTAGCAATAGGCGGCTTCTGTGAACCGATTCACCACGACAGGAGCTGAGACCATGCCCAAGACTGCAAGCCAACAACGACAGGACCGCGAGCGCGCCATTGTGCGCGCCCTCATTCGCCACCTGAAACAGAACGGATGGAACGTGGACCGCGTGTATGACGGCGGCGACGAGGACGTTATCACCGGGACCGAGACCGAAGCCCTAGAGGCTGTCTTCGCGGTGGACGAATCAACGCTCTGGTTTAAGAACGCGGCCGGCAAGGATCACGGCGTCTATCTAGTGTGCGGCAATGACTCCGACATTATCTCGGACTACAACTATTCCGAAGACCCCGCCGACACGTTCCGCACTGCGATGGAGGCTTACTGCGCGACGCTGTAGCGCGCCACTTGATGCGCCTGGACATCCGGGCGCATCGGGGGGCGCACTTCCGCGACCCGATTACAGGAGCTGAAATCAAATGCAAAACGTAAAGACCGAAGTCAAAGGCAACACGCTGACGATTACCGTGGACCTGTCGCAGCGTTGCGGCCCGTCGAGCACGGGCAAAACGATCATCGTCGCGAGCAGCAACGGTAGCGCCAAAGTCCCCGGACACGAGGCGATCAAGTTTGGCCTGAACGTCTACACGGGCCGGGGTGCGCAGTGAGCCGCGCCCGTTGGGACTTGGCCAGCGTGCGCAAGGCGCGTGACGCGCACCTTCGGCGCGCACGCTTCGCGGCCCGCATGGTTCGCGAGACGCAAGGCGCAACGCGCGAAGTGTGGCGCGAGCATCGCCGGCAACACGTCAAGGCCGCGAGGCGCGAAAACTGGCTGCTGGTCGGCCAGTCGCGCGCCGTGTCGGCCTCGATGTTCTTCCGCAAGACGGCAGGCTTCCACGAGCGCGCCCGCGCCTAGCTAGTGGCTTGACAGTCGCCCGCGTGCCTCTGGCGCGGGCTTCTGTGAATCCATTGACTACAACAGGAGCTGAAATGTCTACGCGAGCAACTTACAGATTTGAGGCCGGCGACGTATCGCGCCGCGCGTCCGGGATGAGTCACGCGCCCGTCACCGTGTACATCCATCACGACGGCTATCCGGCCGGCGCGGCCTGCTACTTCTGGAACATGCACCACGCGACGAGCTACGACCGCACGCCGCTGGTTTGTTTCATCCGCGCGAACGAGCGCGCCGAAGTGACCGAGGGCCACGAGGCGCACGGCGACACGGATTACAGGTACACGTTGCGCGGTACGTTCCTGACCGCACAGAAGCGCGGGCGCGGCCTGTATGACGCAACGACATGGGGCGGAATCTTCGCGGGCGAATATCACGAATTCATAAACCAATACGGGCGCGGCCAGTGGGATGAGTTCGAGACATTGCGCACGGTTCCGGTCAACTATTGCGAGGGTTACGGCAGCCGCACCGAACTACTCACGCGCTCGCAGATCGCGACGCGCATCACGACCGCACGCGAGGAGCTGGACGCCTACCGCGCCCGATGGCCGGACGCCATTGGCAACATTCGCGGCCATGAATCAACGCTGTCCATGTGGGAACGCGCGCTAAAGGATTACGAGCTACAGGAGGAGTTCGACCGCGCGAAGCCCGCGAACGCCTAACGCTCTGACGAGGGCGGAAGCCCGAAACGCCGCGAGGCGTCAGCGTTTAACTAACAGGAGCTGAAACCGATGAGCGAACACAGAAGAAGCGCGGAGGGTGTCTGCCAGCGTTGCGGACATGCGCCAGGACGAGACGCGCCGGCCGACGTATGCGCGCCCCGCGTGGTTTACATCCCCTCGACACATACCGTGCAGGACTTCATTGCACCGAACGGCGTGACGTTTTACGGGCGCAAGACCTTGGAGCAATGCCAAGCCGAGCACGCGGACGCGGTTGTCATGGACGCGGACGAGGCTTACGCGCTCCATGAGGCACGCTTCCGCAACCCGGTCAGCGAAACGACCGAGGAGCGATTTAACTACGCGCTCGAAGTCCTACCGCCGGGCAAGTGGGGACATTACCAAGGGGGCGAGGCGTTCTATGTCACCGAGCGCATCACGGGAAATATCGTGAGCTGGTATTTCAAGGTGGCCGGCCGGTACTTCACGTTGGACGACAGCGCGGCCCCGCACCCGTCTACCTACCTCGAACGTGTGGCGGAGTTCATCAAGGCGAACCCCATCGCGGGGAATATGACTTTCACGCGCGTAACGCACTGACGAGGCCGGTAGGCCGAAACGGCGTGAGCCGTCTGCGTTTATCAATCAACAGGAGCTGAAGACAATGGGAACCTATTTCACACCGGGCGCGAGCAAGGCCGCGCTCGTCGCCGAACTGCTACGCGACAACAACGTAGAGGCGCACGACCTTTCCGGCAATCGCCTCTGGTGCCTGATTCCGAGCACGCGCGACGGCAAGCCGTGGAAATACGTTTGCCTGTTCAAACTGGTGGACGGCGGGCGCGATGGTTGGGGATACAAGCCGATCAGCGAAGACATGGGACCGTGCTACTACGATTGCCCGCTGTCATACGTGAAAGCCGTGGAACCGTTCGAGCCGCTGGCATACGCGCGTGAGTGGCGTGACAAGGTGTACTTGCACCACGGCCGCCAGCCGCCGAACAAAAACCAAGGGGAGATGTTCGCGTGATCGGCGGCACCCTGGCCGACCGTTACGCCATATACGTCGAAGCCATGCGCGCCCTTGGCCAGCCCGCGAAGACCTTCGATGAGTGGCTTAATTCCTAACCGCTGACGAGTCCCGCGAGGGGACGAAACGCCGCGAGGCGTCCGGTTCAAATACCAGCCCGAAAATATATTTTTCAGGCCGAGCGCGCGGCCGGTTCATTGGAATCGGGGCGCGCGTCGTGGCACTAGCTAGGTGACTATCTAGTCACTTTGGTAAAATGCCCTTGTCGCGTCACTTCGGCGCGATTGTTGTTTACTATCACAGGAGCTGAAATGACAGATGCGAAAATGGCGAAACTCGCGGCCGACCTTGAGCGCGCCGAGTCGAAGCTACTGCGGGCCATAACCCGCTGGATGAAACTCCGCCGGCAGGTAAAGGCGGCGGGCGTGAAACTCGACAAGGGGCTGGCCGAGAAGCTGGACAAATTGCCGGGCGCAATGGACGTGCGGAAAATGCCTATCACGCCGAAGCCGTGGCCGGGGAAAATCAAGGTGACGAATATCCCCGTGCGACAGCCGCGCAAATATCGGGGCAAGTAGGCGCTTGCCGGTTGCGCATCCGAAGGGGTGCGCCTCCGGGAATCACCAACAGGAGCTGAGAACATGCAACACGGAATCTGGATCGCGCGCCCCATCGAGGGGACTGCGCGCGTTGAAATCTTCGACGGCAAGGGCGAGCTGATCTGCGTCACCGACGACAGGCACGCGGCCGATATTGTGGACGCCTACCGGGCCGTGCAAACGATCCACGCGATACTCGATGAGGAGGGCGAGGAGTGGGACAGCGAAACCACGAGCGCAGTCGCGGAGGTAATCACGGGCTTGGGCTTCACGATCCGCGACCCGAACGACGCGCCCTATGGCGGGTGGGATCACGATGGAGCGGTGACATGATCTGGCTCGCGGCGGCGTTTCTCGGTGGCGCGGTCTACACGCACGGCACGACATCGAGGGTGTTGCTCGCCGTGTCGGCGTTCTGGCTGATCGCCGGCCTCTACGATATTTATCGCAAGGGTGGCAAATGACGCGAGGCGCGGAGCCGTAACCGGGAACAACAACGGCGAGATAAACCCCGCTCCGAGTAATCGGAAGCGGGGTTTACTTTTTCGGGGTCTTCGCGATTCGCGAATTGAGAAGACTTCGATTCAGTTTGTCGGCAGGCGTTTAGCGTCCGGGGATTTCGCCCACTCGATGCAGTTCGCCGCAAGCCGTTGCGCGTGAGCCAGGAGGGTGCGGCGCTTGGTCGCGCGGCCCTCAATCCCGCCAGCCTTTTCGAGTGCTTCAAGGGTCGCGGCGGCAGCGGCGAAAAACGTCTGTGCATGGGACACGCGCTCCGGCACCGTCCACTTGCGACCGGCCGAATATGTTTCCCAAAGGTCTACCAGCGGCACGCCGTCCCAGCCCTGCATTTTCAGGGTCAGCCCAAAATCGACTGGCGGGAAATTCGCGGGGTGACTTTGCTTTTCCATGTCCGCTACCTCAGTCCTTGAGTGGATGGTGCAGCCAGTAGGGATTGAACCTACGACCCACGCCTTGTCGAGGCGTTGCTCTACCGCTGAGCTATGGCTGCAAGGGCGCGAAGTCTACAATCGGTCAACAGTCCCGCGCGAGGGGTATGTATATGAGTAAGCGGCGGGATAATGGCACGCGATTGGCCGGTGAGAGGGGCGAAAATTACGCAAAGCCTACAGAAATAGGCTTTCCCTCACATTTTACCAATCCTTGACATGCACGGGTAAAGACTAGAGTCTACTGACACTTGTACGCTACTGCGTCTTAAATCATTGATTCAGTTGACTGGCTGTCAAATTACTCCTTCCCTCGTATTTCCTCAAGCACGCATTTTCTGTTTCGAGTAGTCTCGCTTTGGGCAGACGGGTTTACCAAGTTGGCGTGTACAAATGGTTGGCCGGTAAGGTCCCGCAGATAAGTGGTAACTAACAGGAGCTGAAACATGAGACCGGGGAAAACAATTCTCACCGAAGCGTGGCTACGCAAGGTGACTAAGGATCGCGACGAGAGCGCGTTAGGCGAGCACACCGATGGGGGCTGCCGAGGTTTGCGCATCTGGATCGCGAAAGATTTCGTGGTGTCCTTCTCGCTTCGGATGCGACTCAAGGGAGTCTCGAAGCGGTATCACGAGGAGCTGAAGCCGACCTATTGGAGTTCGGCGTTCACGCTCGCCCAGGCACGCGACGCCTGCAACATCCGTCGAGGCGAGCTGCGCCGCGATGGCCTCAAGCCCAAGGTCGAGCCGTGCGCTTTGGGTGATGCGCTCCCGCAGTACGTCAAGGCGCGCATGGCCAAGGACGTGCAGGCGAGCCGCCGTCGCGCGGACCTCCCTGAGAAGTGGGACGAGCACATTGGCAACGCCGAGAAGCCCGGCCGGTTCATGAAAATCTTCAAGCCGTTGCTCGGGACGCTTTGCACCGACCTCAACCGCGATCACTTCATGGACTGCATGGACACCTACGGCGCGCAGTGGGCCGTCGAGCGCGAGAAGGAATGGGACAACCGGGTACTGCGCCCGATGATGGTGTGCGCCATGCCGTTCCTGAACTGGTGCGTGAAGCGCAAGGGTCTGAACTCCGATGCCGTCGAGGGGCTGGTGCCGGAGGACTACGACCCGGATGAGCGTTACCTGTTTCCCGGCGAGTGGCAGGCGTGCGCGCCGCACATCGACGCGCTCAAACACGACTGCGGGCTATTCGTTCGCTTCGTGCTGCTGACGTGCGTGCGCTCCGAGCAGGCGCTGTGCATGGAGTGGCAGGAGTGCGGGTGGGGCAATGGGTTCCTGAAATTCACCGACGAGCAGGGCACCGAGCACGATGCGCTGATCTGGACCGTGCCGCGCGACAAGAAAGAGGGCGGCATGAAAATGCGCAAGAAGGGCAGCAAGCAGCTCCCCAACAGCGTGCTTATCACGGGCGATGCGCTGGTGATCCTCAAGCGACTGCGCGCGATCTGGGAGGAGGGCCAGAAGGATGCGAAGAACGCAGGCTATGCCGGGGTGTTCACCAAGACGATGAAAAAGAAGTGGCGCACGGCGCGCACCGACATGCAGCGCGGCATCGAGGAGGAGGCCGGCTGCGCGCGGTGGGATCGCATGGCACTGCGCCACACGCACGCGACGTACCTGCGCCTCTTGGGTTGCCCGCCGGCACTGGTGTCGATGAGCATGGTTCACTCGGCCGGCAAGCAGCACGTCGCGGGCGGCAAGGTGTTGGTCGCGGCCGATGTCACGACGCGCTACGTGGGGCCAGTCGCGGCGAAACGGTTCATGACGAATGATCCGCTGGCGGCGCTGGGTCCGTGGCACCTGAGACTTCACAAGCTGTTTCGGGACATGGAGCGCGGCAACGTGCATTCGGTGGAACTCATGTCGATCATCGCCGACCTTCGCACGGATGCGAGCGCGGTCAACATGCGCGCCGAGCACGGGATCGCCGAGCGGTTCGTGGACGTGAAGCCGACACAGTTGGTCGCTGTCGGTTGATTCAAAACACATCGCTGGAGCGAACGAGGCCGCCTACGGGCGGCCTTTTTCGTTTCATGGGGTTTCCCCTTACGTACTCTTATCCACGCCTGTACGTTGACTGTCGTGGCCGTGTAGGCGTTGAATGACGGCTTCCGCTGCCCACCAGAACCACCGCGAGGGGACAACAATGGCCGTCGTTGCATCCGATAAGTTTACGAGCAAGGAGCTGTGCGCGCGTTACCGCTGCGCTCAGGTCACGATCCGCCGCAAGGAGAAGCGCGAGGGGTATCCGCGCGGGGAGAAGTACGGTCGCAACATCATTTACCTCAAGCAAAAAGTCTTCGAGTGGGAGCGCATCCACATGCCGAACATCCTGATCGAGAAGGAACAGGACGACGACTCGGCGGAGTGGGATCGCCGCCGCCGCCGCTACCTCTTGGAGAAGGAGGAGCGCGAGGCGAACGACCGGGATAAAAAGCCGACGCCCCCGCCGAAGGGGAAACGGCGCAGGGGTCACTGATCTGTCAGTCAGTTCCCAAAAAAAAGGGGGCCGCATGGCCCCCTTTCTAATTGCGAAATTCAATCTACTTGTCGTGACCATTCCCCCCGCTGTGCTCCTGCTCGATCTGCGCAAGCAACTTGTAATGCTTGAGAGCGTCTTCGAGGGGCAGGGGCATTTTCACCACCAGCAGTTTGTATCCTGGCTTCGAGTGATCGCGCATCTCAAGCACGGTCTCTGAGACCGGATGCGTCGGCAGCAAGTCAGTCGGCTTGCACTTAAGGACCGCACACAGACGAGCCAAGGTCTTAGGACCGGGCAGGCTGCGCATCGTCGTGTAAGTAGAAATGGCGTCCTTGGATAGTTTGGACTTTCGAGCCAGTTCAGCGCCGGAGATTCCGAGTTCCTTCATCTTCCCGACCAGCGCATCGCGGAAGAATTTTCTATCCGTGGGGACATTCATCATGTCGTCAGTTCTTCTATTCAAAATACACAGCTCCTGTTTTCATCATGTAAATCCGTTTTTCGTTCCTTGTTAGGTGGATTTATTCAACCAGTATGGGGTTGATTCGCTAAGAGAGCCGTAGGCACTCTTAGGAAGGCATTGGAAGCCTTTCATATGACCCTTGTAAGACACTCGCTTCAAACGTAGGAAGGTCTTGGTCAACATACGAGCATTTTGCTCCTTCCTACGGCTACTTACAGCTAAATCTTTTTAGGCATCAATGACCTGATTTGAGTCGATTTGCCGGTGTGCGCAGTCAGTAGGAGCGTGTTCCCGCCCGTATGGGGTCAGTCAGGGGAGCACAGCGATGGCCTACGAGATTCGTTTTAACTACGAGAAGCTCCAAAAAGACCTGGGCTTCCTACCGACCGATGTCCCACGACTATTTGAGGGCGTCTTCGGCGAGAAGATTTCTAAGGCAGCCGTCTACGCTTGGTTTGCCCGAGAAAGAATGACGGTCGAGCGACTAATTCAGATTCTGACCATCGTTCGGATTGAGACCGACCGAAAGCTAGATGTCTGGAAGTACGTAGAAGTCACCCGGCCCGCCGGCCAGCGCAAGAGCGCCGCCTAATGCGCCTCCCCATCGAGAACAAAGAGCACTGGCACGAGCTGCGAAAAAGCCGCATCGGAGCCAGCGAAGTAGCAGCCCTATTTGGCTGCGGCTACCAAACCCACTTCGAGCTGTGGCACGAGAAGCGTGGCGATCTGGAGCACACCGACTACAGCGACAACGAGCGCGTGGTACTCGGCCGGTGCCTTGAGGCTGGTATCGCTAACGCCGCTTCGGCGCTCTACGCCTACGAGCTGCGCAAGTGCGAGGACTACTACGCCGATGACGAGGCCCCAGGCTTAGGCGCGACGCCCGACTACTTCCTAGTTCGCGAGGGCGGCGAGTTTCCGGCCGAAGTTAAGAATGCTTCTTGGGGGTCCTTCAAAGACGACTGGATCATCCATGAGGACGGCTTTGTCGAAGCCCCGTTGCGCTTCCAGCTCCAAGTGCAAACCCAGCTCGCCTGCACGGGCGCGAACTTCGCGTTGCTCATCGCGTTGATAAGCGGGGATCGGCTGGTTCGCTGCGAGATGCCGCGCCACGACCAATCGATTGCCGAGATACGCCGCCGCGTCTCCGAGTTCTGGCAGTCCATCGAGGAGGGCCGCGAGCCGCCGGCCGAGATGCCCGCCGACATGGCCACGGCCAAGCGGGTGTGGAGCGCGGGCGAGGGGAGCGTGGACCTGCGCGGCGATCCGGATGTCGAGCAGTGGTTAGACCAGCTCCGTGAGCTTCGACAGGTGCGCAGCCGCGTCGAGGCCGACGCCGACGTGATCGAGGGCAAGGTCTTGGCGTACTGCGTGGACAACCGCTACGCGGCTATCGCGGCCAACGGCGGGCGCATCTCCTGCAAGCAGCGCGCGGCCAAGCCCGAGCACACGCGGGTATTCAAAGCGCAGCCGTCCAAGGTCGAGCTTCGCATCACCACCAAGTAGGTGCCCGATGAACACTGCCCGACAGATCGATTGGGTGGGCGACGTGCCCGCGCCCTTTGCGAAAGGCTCCGACACCTCGCGCGAGGCCGCTGCCTCACTCACCAACTCGGCGACCCTGCGCGAGAAGGTGTATCGCCTCATCGAAGCTCGCGGCGAAAGCGGGATGACGGATCAGGAAGTTCAGGCCGCACTGCGCATCCCGCCGAACGTCGAAACGCCGCGACGCTGGGAGCTGGTCAATGCCGGGCTGGTCCGCGACTCCGGCCTGCGCCGCAAAACGAAATCCCTGCGCAACGCGACGGTGTGGATTTCGACGTTGCTGGTTCGGCACGAGTGATGCGCTCCGTAGCGGACATGCTGACGTGCCCACAGTGCGGCAAGACCAAGCGCGCGGAGTACGCGGTTTGCTGGCGCTGCCACAAGCTCGACGGCGAGAAGGCGGAGTACCGCCGAGGATTCGAGGAAGGCTTCAAGGAAGGCTTGGACAGGGGTCGGTTGGAAGGCATTACCGCGTTCCAGCTCGACACGGCGATGTGGCGGCGACTACTGCAACTGTGCCACCCGGATAAACACGCGAACAGCGATGCGTCGCTCAACGCCGCCAACTGGCTCAACTCCATTCGGCCGCTCCTACTGGAGAAGTACCAGTGAGGCGTCGCCGGCCGAAACCTGGCCTACGTTGGTTGCCCGACGCCGCGCGCAAGTGGATAGACGGCAGTGGCGCAGTCGAGATGATCGGCCGTCAGCACGCGCTGTACATGAATTTGGATCTTGGCCCCGAGCCGCCGCTGGTCTACCGCGAGCAGCAAATGCAGAAGGCCATTGTCCAGTACATCGACAAAGCCTATCCGCAGATCGGCTCGCTGTGCTTCCACGTCCCGCTCGAACTACTGCGCCGCGAGAACCACACGGCCGGAATGTTTCACGCACTCGGCGCGCGTTCTGGCGTCGCCGACATCGTGATGCTGGTGCCGCGCGGCGCATACCACGGGCTTGTCATTGAACTGAAAGTGCCGCCGCGCCGGCCGACCGACAGCCAGTGCAATTTTCTCGAGCTGGCCCGCGCCCAAGGCTACGCGGCGTGCTGGTCCGATTCGATCAACACCGTCATCCGATTCATCGATGTCTATCTAGGTCTGCCGCCGCGCGCCACGTTGGCGGAGCTGACCCCACCACCGCTAGGGGAAAACCATGAACTCCGTCGTCGCCCAAAAGCCCGCGCAAAAGCCCATCGACCTGATCCGGACCCAACTCCATCTGCCGTCGATGCAGGAGGAACTTAAGAAGGCGCTGCCGCCGCACGTCACCGTAGAGAAATTTCTGCGCGTGGCCATGACCGCGCTCCAGCAGAACCCCGGCTTGGTGAACATGGATCGCAACAGTCTGTTCGCGGCCGTGGTCACGTCGGCGCAGTTGGGTCTCCTGCCAGATGCGCAGTTGGGTGAGGCGTACTTCGTGCCGTTCAAAGGCAAGGTCACGCTGATCCCCGGCTATCGCGGGTTACTCAAGCTCGCCCGTCAGGGTGACATCGGCTTTGTTGAGGCGGAGCTGATCCACGAGCGCGATGAGACGACCTTCGTCCTGGGTGACGATTCCCGGTTCGAGGCGATTGTGAACTGGCGTGATCGCGGCGAGCCGGTGGCGGTCTACGCCGTGGCCAAGTTTCGGGACGGCACCATCGCGGCCCGCGTCGTGATGACCAAGGCAGAGGTGGACACGATCCGCTCCCGCTCGCAGGCGGCGAACGGCCCGGCGTGGTCGGAGAACTGGCCGGAGATGGCCAAGAAGACGGCGCTGCGTCGGCTCTTCAAGTTGCTGCCCATGTCCACGACCGCGAGCAATGCCTTTCGCCTCTCCGAGCTGCACGAGGAGATGAACAAGCCCGGCCGGATCATCGAGGGGCAGGTGGTTGCCGACGAGGAGCCGCCGGCTCCAGAACCCACGGAGGCGAAGCCACGACGCCGCAGGACGGCGCTCGATGACATCAGCCCCGGCACGGAGGGTCAGCCGACAGACCACGTACAGGCGTCCGGAGAGGCCGACAGCACCGACCTGACGGTGGACCCGGACACCGGCGAGGTGCTGGGCCGTGGGCAAGCGCAGGGTTGACCGGCTGCCGAAAGCCCCGCCGGTCGTCATGGAGACATGCGGGGTATGCCGGCAGCAAGGGGTAGTTGCGGTGGACGTGTGGCCCTACTGGTGGGGACCCGCCATAGCGCACAAGTGGTGTCACCGACCTTGTGCAGAGCAATACCTACGCGCGCTAGTTGCCGCTCAACGTGCCCGAGCAGTTGAGGGTGACAAACCAGCGGACCCGGCAACGGGTGTGCGTGTAGGTGGATCACGGAAGGTTCCGGCACATGGAGACATGGCGCGGAAGGTAAACCCAAGGAGCTGATATGTCGAATGTCATCCAACTGAAGAACGCGGCAAAGATTCACGGCTGCGACAACATCGTGGCCGAGGTCGTCACCATCTCGCCGACCGACGCAACGAACTGGCTGCGATGCAACGAGCACAACCGGCCCGTGCGCAAGAACCACGTCAATTTTCTCGCGAGCGAAATCAAGGCGGGCAATTGGCAGGTCAACGGTCAGGCCATCGTCATCGCCGACAACGAACAGGTGCTCGACGGCCAACACCGGTTGCTCGCCATCATCGAGGCCGGCCAGCCGATCAAGACGCTGGTCGTCTACGGGATCACGCCCGAAGCCTTCAGCACCATCGACACGGGCGCGGTGCGCTCATCCGCCGATGCGTTGTTCCTGCACTTCCACGAGTACGCGCAAGGCATCGTCAGGGCGGTCGCGACGGCCGTGCCCTGGTTGAAGCAACTGGAGCGCGGCGCAATGCGGACGGGTGGCAGTAGCAAGGTGTCGAACACCGAAGTCATCGCCTATGCGCAGGACCATCTGTCGCTCTTCGAGCGGGCCGAGCGCTTGCAGTCCTATCCGAAGGACAACCGGCCGTTGTCGGTGGGAGTCGGCACGGCGCTCTACGAATACTTTGGCCGGCGCGACGAGGAAAAGGCGGACAAGTTTTTCCAAGACCTTTATACGGGCGAGAACCTTGAGCGCACCGATGTTGAATGGGTACTGCGTCAGGCGTTCGCGAAAGACTCCCAGCGCATCACGGCCAAGCTCCAGATGAGTATCAAGGTTCGGATGTGCATCAAGGCGTGGAACTGGCGGCGGCGCGGAATGGACGTTGCGACGTACCAAACCATCAGCGTCATGCCGAGCGAGGACACGCGCCTCATCATCCTTTAGAGGATTTACAATTGAAGACTGAATACTCCGAGTTCGCCTCGCACTACGTCGCGGCGAGACGCCGGCAAACCCAGCAGCCGACGTGGCTTGAGGTGGCGGCGGCTTACGACCAAGGTTTGACGCACGCCGTTGCCGTGACGCCGGCAAAGCGCCAGCACCTCATCCGCTACTTGCGTGCCCTAAGGGTGGTCAACGCGGCCAGGACGACGCCATGAGCGCTTCAAAGCTCAACCCCAATCTTTTCCACGGCCTTGAGCGCGATGGTGGCTATCTATATAGAAACGAAAGGCCGACCTCCACGACCTCGCCGCACTGGCGCGGAAAGATTTGGCTCACGGGGATTGGTTGGTACTGGCTTTCCGCTTGGGAGCAGGATGTTAAAACCGGTCTATTTTTCAAGCTGCGGGCGCAGGAGATGACCGACGCCCACGCGATTAAGTATTGCGCCTACAAAGATAGGCCGCAGCGAAATGCACCGGAAGCGGGCCAGCGTCAGATCATTCTGCCGGAGCCGGGTGGCGAGAATTCCAGCGATTCCGATATTCCTTTCTGATTGCCATTTCAACAGTTAGTACATAAATATATGCCGTAGGTTGAAGGAACTGCCGCAATGCCGTATTTTCCGACATGCGTCAGTCATCACACGTACAGGAGTTGCATTGATGAAAATGATCTGCGAAGTCGCAGGATGCGGCGAAGAGTTGTCGGAGGGGTGCGGATCAAAAGGAGGGCCGATGCTATGCGATAGCTGTCGCACCAGCTCTTACTACTGGAAGAAGCAACCTCTTAAAGCAGCGCGATACAGATTCCTGCGGCTCGATCTATTCAAACATCGTCTCGAACACTACGACCCGCGCGTAGCCGAAATAATCAACAACGCAACAAAGTCAGTCGCCGACACCAAACGTCGAGCGCAAGTGGCCACTGCCAATTCCGCACGCCATTAACTTCTTTTCACCCACCACAGGAGCTGAGATATGAAAGAGACCTTCGGTCTCATTAACGCTAAGAATGCGAAGCCACCAAATCCAAAAGCATCGCCGAAAGATTTTCAGTGGCCGAGTCAAAGCGATCACGATGACAAGGTAGCGCAGAAGATTGCAGCGACGTTGCAGGAGCTGCTTCCAAAGCGCGGATGGAAACACACCGATCTTGCCCGCGCGTTGTACGGGGGGCAGGGGCCATACGACTCACCGAAGAATGTCGGCGCAACACGGCGCTGGGTCGTCGGCGAGCATCCGATACCTAATGCACAAACTGCCGGCTACATCGCCGAAGTGTTGGGCATATCAATGGCGCGGCTACTGGAGCCGGAGGGCAAGTTTGTCGAGTTCCCGGAAATGATTCGCGGGCGTTCAGACAGCAAGCGCTTTCCGTTCGACCCGAAGAAGAAAAAGAAGGGCGGCACGAAAGAGAAGCGTGCCTACGTGCGGCGCGTGCCGCTGGAGAAGGAGGCAGAGAAGGCAGTGGCTGCGGTCAACGGCAAGCACCGGGACGATAGCGCGTGGGTGCTCGCAATTGGCCTTACGCCACCTGACTACAAGGTCGCATCGTCTCCGGACTTTCCGGGCCACGACACCATGACCATCACGGCAACCTTGCCGCACTCCCGCGCAATGGCGATCCTGCATATTCTCCAGCACGAGGCACCAGAGAAGGCGGGATAAGAATGCGCGGTGTCACCACGGACCTGACGAGCAACCGTTACGGGAATCTACTCGTTGTAGGGATCGCGCCGAAACAAGGCGCGGGTTCGTGGTGGCACTGTGCTTGTGATTGCGGCGCGAGCTGCGTCAAGGCAGGCAAAGACCTGACCAAGCGCACGCCGGCAGGGTGGGTTCACTCTTGCGGCTGCCGGCCAGCGCTCACGAAATCGATTCACAAGCGCTTGCAGGCCCAAGGCCATCCGCGTCTGAAGCTGCTCCACACGGAACATCGGAAGCGCTGACACGCGCCGACCGGGGAAGGACTCCCGCATGTCGATTGTCATCGACGAGAACACCCTTGGAATCTGGTACGTCCATCTCGCGGACGACCTGGACCTGATGATTGCGCTCATGCGCGACGGAGAGGGCGGCTACAAGGTCAGCGGTCGCACCCGCCAATACGCATCGCCGGACGATCCGTGGGACGACAAGGACATCAAGCGTTGGTTCAGCGGCGGTATCAAAGCGAACGACGACGCGGACGCTGTGGCCAAGTCCCGGAACAACATGATCGAAATGGCGGGCAGCTACGCGGCCACCTTCGAGCCTGAAATGGTGCCGGCGATCTTCGAGCTGGTACGTGGCGAATCGTCGGTGGAGAAGTTCGCCGAGACGTTGAAGTCAATGCCGTGGGCACACTCGATGGAGGCCACACGGCATTGAGACCTGGCTGTAGGTCAGTGGTCGATGCCGGCCGCGCCCGTGAGACGCATGAGACACGGGATCAGGTGGATGAGTGCGAGCAGGATCACTGCCCAACACAGCGCGGGTTTGCCCGTCCGGCAGTGAAGCACTGCAATGACGAGCGCGACCAACGCGAGCAAGCAAAAGAACCAGAACATGAGACCTCCTTACGTGATGGTGCAGAGCACCGGGTCAGCGCCGATCACGTTGGGCGTTTTCGCGCCCAAACGTACCTCGTTGCTCGTGACCGCTGCCGTCAAGTGAGCCGAGCCGTTGACACGGCCGGCGACGATAGCGGCGGCAGTTCCTGCGAGCGTGCCGATGGGGATCGCAATGCCGGCGATGTGACGCGCAACGCCGTCGTCGTTCACTTCGTACTGCACGTCCACTACCTTCGCAGCGGCAGCCTTGCCCTCAAAGATGAGATTGAGGCCGGAGACTGTGACCGACAGCGCGGGGATCGCAGGCGGCACGACAGGGGCGGGTGCGCCGATGCGCGGCACAGCGGCAAGGTCCGCGACTCCGCCATCGGCGTCCGCGCCTTTGCTGACTGGCGATGTGGTGGGAGCTGCCGCGCCTGATCCTGGCTGGAACTCGCCGCCGAGCGATGGGGCGGTATAGGCCGCGTCGCCGGCAAACGCCGGATCGACAGGGACCGCAGCCGCATTGGCATAGCCGCCCGGAGCGCGTGCCGTATAGGCGACATCGCCGACGCGGAAGGGTGGGGTAGTTTGGTCGAGCATGGTTCCTCCTACGAAACCGAAAGATTGAATGCAGTGAGGACGCCACCCAGGCCGACGACGTTGACCGTGCCGCCGGTCCCGCTCGCATCGAGGCCGAACACAGCATCGATTGCGCTGCGCACCTTGGCCGCGATCTGCGAGCCGGTGTCGCCGATGAGAATGGCAATGGTGACTTGCTGCATCGGCCCGCCGTTGATTGCGTAGTCGAGCGTTACCGTGGCGTTGCGCGCGGCGGGTCCGCTAAACGCCGCGTTGCCGGTGTTGCCTACCAACGTGTTGCCGGTGACGGTGATCCCGGAGGGAGTCACGACGACGACGGCTGGCGGAGGGTTTGGGTTGTTCTGGTCGAGTCCCTGTGGCGGCGACTTGTGCCACGGGAACAGGTTGAGAAAGCTGGTGTTGTTCGCCGCGCGTCCGGGCCAAACGATCTGCGGGGTTGGCACGACCGGCGCGGTGACAACGACTATCGGCATTTCGCCGAGCGCCGCTTCGCCGCCATCGTCATACGTGGTGCCGAGTATCGCGGACCTGCCAACGCCGTATTCGCCGCCGAGTGAAGGCTTTGCGTAGGCTTTCGCGTCTGTGAACGCCGGATCGGTGAGCGTGGTGTCGTCCAATACGCCGCCCGGTGATGCCGCGACGTAGGCGGCATCTACCAGCTCTGGCGGAAGTGCGGCGGTGTCGGCGATGTGAATCAGTTCAAGGTCTCTCATTGTCCGTACCTCTTTTCTATGTCCTTCTGTTTCTTGTCTGCGCGAGCCTTCTTGCTCGCCGCACCGGCTGGCGAGGGCGGACGGCGTTTCGCCGCTGCCGCTTCCTTGGCCTTCTCGTTCGGGGTCTTGCCCACGGTCAGGTTCGCGAAGTCCTGCGCCGTGTTGTACGAAGTTAAATATGTGAGCGCGGCCCAGCCGAGCGGGCCGCGCAGCCCAATCGATTCGAGCACGCGCGGCGCAGCGGAATTCACGATCAGCCGATAGAACGCACGGGCGCGTTTCCGTTCGGCGGTGCTCGTGTGGTCGTTCGGGTCCTGCGTGTCCGCGAAGCCGTCATAGATGTCCTGCGCGGAATCGACGTAGAAGCCCATCGCCGCGCCCATCGCGAGCGTCGAGAAGTCTTTCTGAAACTTCGATTTGAAAATCAGGTTGTACAGCGGCGAGTAGCCGCCCGTTCCGCCGGCCGCATCGACTGCATTGAAGAAGCCCTTAACCGTGGCCAGCTCTTCGACGCGCTTCTCGAATTTGTCACGATCCTGCAACCACTCGCGGAGCATCCGCGCCATCATCGTGCCGACCATGAGCGTTAAGAACGGAAGCACGAACTGCATCGTCGTCCGCATCTTCTGATCGGAGCGCTGGAGCCGCTTGCCGAATCGCGCGAGCACATGACGCTGGAAAAAGTAGTTGAAGCTCGAAATCGACATGATGAAACGGCCGACCGGGTTAGAGGACATGCGCGAGCGGTCGCTGGCCTTCGGGTGGCCGATGACCGTATCCACAAAGCGGTGCATCGCGACGATGTAATGCTGTTTGAGTTCGGCGTCTTCCGGTCGAAGCAGCGTGTTGATAGACATCATGTCTTGCTGCTGCTGCACGTATTTCGCAAAGCGCTCTTGCGATTTCGGCGGAACACCCAGCTCGCGGAATTCTTCCTCCGCAGCGGCGCGCTCTTTAGATCCCGCTTTCGAGTTCAAATACGTGTCGGCCCAGGTGCTGAGATAGCGTCCGCCGAGTTTCATCGTGCCGATGCGTGACGCGGAGGTGTACCCGTGAACACCAGTGAGTCGATAAAAGAAGTTCGAGATGACAGCGGTTTTGCCTTTGATGTCCTCTTGGAACATGCGGCTTTGAACGATGGTGTCTGTGCCGGCGGAGGAAATGAGGCCCATGATTTCGGCAATCTGACGCAGCTCCGCAGAGTTGCCACGGCGGATGAGCTGCTGGCCGGTGTAGAAGACGTTCATGAGGCCGTCGCGCACGCGGCCCGTGCGAATGGCGGCGCTCAGTGGTTCGGCGAGCTGCGCGAACAACGAGAACGGCAGCAACGCATTCGTTGCCGTGTTGTAGAGCGCGTCGGTGACGGCTCGCAGCTTTTCGTTCACGTTCGGGCTGTAGGTGCCGGACATGATTTTCAACAGCTCATCGACTGTCTTTAAGTCCGCAGGCTCCATGCCAGCGGCTAAGAACTGGTGGCGCATCTGCTCGTACTTCGCGTGATCGTTACCGAAACGTCGCGCGTAAGCGGCGCGCTTCGCGGCCATCGGAAAATACCGTTGCAAGCTGGAGAGCGGATTCTGATCGTAGAACTCCGACATCAGAATGTCGGCGATGGGGCCGAGTTTGCGGGCCTTCGTGTAGTTGGACGGCGGTGTCGATCGATCCGCCTGAAACATGTCCGCGACCTGACTGCTGTAGAGCCAGTCCTGCGCCGCGCGCAACGTGTCCACGTTTGCAAGCTCCGCAATCTCCGCGCGTACCGCGCCCATCTGCTTGTTGATTTCGTCCACCCGGTCTTGTCCGCGCTCCAGATTGCGCGTGACAGACTTCGCGACACGCAGCTCGTTCTCGAGCTGGCCCAGCTTCCTGTTGAGCGCACGCGCCTTGCGGTGTAGCTCGAAGTCATAGACCGACTGCGCCTGATCCACAAACCCCGCGCGGTTCGCGTTGATTGCTTCATCGTCCAGCGAGCGCGACATGTAGTTGCTTACGTAGCCCACGTCGATGCCGGCCTCTTGCTGGCGGTAGTAGACGGTGTTCATGAGCGTGCGGATTTCGTCCGCCGCGTTGAGCACACTGCCCGGCGCGGTCGAGGGCTTCGCAAACCCATCCATCTTCTTTTGTAGCGCCGCGATTTGAAACTTCAGCGCCTCGGCGGTTCGCACTTTGTTGCGGTCGCCTTTGGTGGCATCCAGCTTGTCTTGCAGGAATTCCTTGTAGTCCTGCATCTCCGCCAGCACCTGCGCCGTGGGCTTGGCTAACTCCTCGTACAGTTGCGCCATCTGCGCGTCATCGTCGGGGTCGAGCTTGTGCTTCGTCACGATGTCGTGAAACTCGTTCAAGTCCGCGGTGGACTGCCGCACGAATTCCTGCTCCAGCGACTCCTCCTGCAATTCGCCGGAGCCAGGATCATCGGTAAGCAATCTCGCGAACGTGCGCAATCGGGCCGCGAGCCGCAGGTTCCCTGCTGCCTTGGCCTTCGCGATCATGCCGTTCAATCGCCCGCGTCCCGTGTAGAACTGATAGAGAATCTGTTTGGCGCCCTCGGCAATCGCGACCGCGTGATCTTTGACTCCCGCGTATGCGGCCTTCGCGCTTTCGACGGGGCTTCCCAGCTTGGTGAACAAACGCCAGAGCGCGTCGATGTCACTCTTCGATGCGTTGAGCGCGGCCCGTACCGCGTGAACTTCGGCGTTGCGCTGCGCGGCCAACCACAGTTCCTTTTCCAGTCGGTTCGGCTGCGGAATCTTGGCGGCAACGGTTTCGCCCGCGAAATACTGATCGGCGGCGAGCGCGGCGAACAGGTCATCGAACGCGGCAAAGATGCGCGTGCGATCCGCCTCGTTCGGATAGACGAGCGCCATGATTTCGTCGGTGTTGTGGTTGTAGTAGTTGGGACTGCCGGCAAGGAATTCGACGCCGGCCTGCTGGCCTACGCGATTGCCAATCCAGCTCTCGCCAGCGCGGGCGAATAGTTCGGCCGGCAGCGAGAAATACGGTCGGCCCTGCATGAAGTCCACGAATCGCGAATTCTGCGCCAGCGCGCTCGCCTTATTCGTGAGCGTGTCTTTCATGTCGGCGGCGATCTGCTTGAGCTTCGCTTCGAGTTTGGCGACTGCCGCCTTCTGCGTGGCGAGTGCCGCGACGGCTTTCTGATTGCCGGCCCGTAACTGCGCGGCGGCGCGACGCCGGCCAGCGGCGAGGAAGGGGTCCTTGCTGCGATCCGCATCCTTTTCGTATTCGACGGCTTTCGCCTCGCGCTCCTCGCGATTGTCGAAGACGCCTTGCGCCTTGCGCAGCTTCTGCCGCGCCTTGATCAGCGCCTCCTGCGTCTGCTGTCCGTCGAGCACGAGATTTCCGAGCTTCGTCATGCTCGCTTCATCGGTGAGCAGGATCGCGCGCATCACGCGAACGAATGCGTCGTGAACAGCCTTCGGCAGTTCTGGCAGCGGCGTGAGCGTGAGGTTCGACGCACCGGAGGCACCCAGCGCCTTTCGCTTCGTGAAGCGCATCAGTAGATTGAGGTCGAGCGCGTGCAGCCATTCGTGCGTAAACGAATCCGCGCGGCGGGCGAGCGACAGCACGGAGGCACCGAAACCCTGATCGAACTTCCAACTGAACATGCCGCGCGTGTCGGGGCTTTTGTTGATGGATTTGTCGAGTGACAACGTGAGGTCGCCGTTGAAGCCCATCGCTTCCTTCGGCTGTCCCATGACGCTCGCCTGCGTGTGCAGGTTGTTGTAGGCGTCGAGCATTGCATCGAGCGCTTCGCGGCTGTTGAGCGCGGGGTCGATCTTGATGCCTTTGAAATCGAAATACGTTGCAAGGCGGCGCTGTGCGTATTCCAACTGCGCGCGGATCGGCATATTCCGCATCCGCTGCACGAATGCTTCCTGTCGAGGCGCGTATTCCTCCGGTGTTTCGCCGGGGTGCATCCCGCCGTGAAGATCGCGCCACATCGAGTCGTACTGCGATTCGCGCAATTCGCTCTCGCGCTTCGGGGCGACTTCCGCCTGTCGTTCGCTTTCGATCTTCGCCGCAATCTCGTCGGCCTTGCGTTGGCCGATGATCTGCAATGGATCGGTGGCGGTGTTCTTGCCGGGGATGTTCGGCCCGCGTGGCACGGGGCCAGTCTTGCCGGCGAGCTTGGAGTCGCTGAGGGTGCCCGTGTCGTCGTAGGGAGTTTCCTCGCCATACGAAACGTCTTCGCCGGTCTGCTCCTCGTCCTCCGTCGCAGCCGTGGTGCCCACATCTTCATCGAGGTCGGCCATTTCGTCCTGGCCGGCGGCGGGTTCCTCGAACTGCTGTTCCTGTTCGGCTACGACTTTGCGAAGCCAGTCGAGCGCATCAAAGGAACGAATGTCGATGGGCGGCTTCATGCCGAGCGCCGCTGCGTATCCGACTAGATAGCCCTGTACGGGGTTGAAGCCATGCGGGCGCATGTCTGCGGTCGGAAGCATTTTCTGCGCCAGCACCGGGTCGATGGGCTTGCCGGCCTTGGCGTCCTGCCAGCCCTTGAAGATTTCGCCGGCTCCGCCTGACTCGGGGTGAACGTCTTTCGAGATGCGCTTGAATTCGGGGTCAGTCTTCTTGAGTTTGCGAAACTCGCGGACATCGGCCTCGCGCTGACGCGAGGCTTCCTCCTGCTCGCGCTCTAACTCGGCTTCTTCGGCGGTGGCCCGTGCTTCAGCATCGCTCTCGACCCCGCTCTCGTCAGGTCCGGCTGATTGTGTTTCTTCCCGGCTGTTCTCATCGCTTGACCCAGAAGATACGGAGCCAGATGGTTTTCCTTGGGCGGTGAAGAGTCCTTGCTGGGCTTTTGCGGCGGTTTCGGCTTCTCGCTCACTGCGTTGCTCCTGTGTGCGTCGTCCGGCGTTGAGTTTAGCGAGTTGCGCCGCCGGGTCGAGCTTCGGTATGGCCTCGGCTTCACCAAATAGTCCGCCGCCGGCCTGTTCGGCGGTATATCCCTGCGCCAGCTTCAGATATTCATTAAGGGTCGTGCCGATTGCGCCGCCCGTGCGCAGACGCTTTGCATTGCCGCGACCGTCGAAGCTGTAGAAGGTCTCGATGAGCTGCTTAACCACCGGGTCCTTCGGGTTGAGCATGTCTTCGGTCTTGAGCCAGTTGGAGATTCCACCTGGGCCTTCAACGCTGCGCACCACTTCGATTGCTTCGGCGAGCTTGCCGCCAATGTCAGCCTCTTCCTGAATGCGCCCGGCGGCGATGTCCTCGCGCAGTTTGGCGAACGGCCCGGCGAACCGGACCAACGTATTAATGAGTGTCTGTGCGTCGGAGCTGGTGGACTCCACGGCGCGACGGATCGCGGCGTCGCCGGCCGGCGTGCCTCCATACGCTTTTTGGAGGAGGGCGGCCTTGGCGCGAGTAACAGCGGCGGCGCTCGTCTTGCCGTCCGCGTCCATCAACTCGCCTCGTTCTGCTACCGGGAACTTGCTGACGAAAGCGGTCACGAATTTCTGGCCGGCCGGTTTGCTGAGGTCGAATCCTTCATCCATGTCTTCGGGCAATTTCGCCATGACATCGGGCGTCAACGCATCCTGATCCACCTTCGCCTGTTCGCTCGCGGACATGCGACTCACGGCGGTCTTGTTCGCTTCCTTCGCGAACTTCACGCGCTCCGCGTCAGTCATCGGCGTCGTGCGACGACGGACGAGCACGGGGTTGCGCATCTGACTCACGTCCTGGCCGGACTGAGCCGCCACCATGTCGCGATACTTCTGCGCACGCTCCGGATCGCGTGAGTACATCTGTCGCAGTGCCATCACGCGCCCATTGCCTGACTCCACATTCTCATCGTCGCTGCCGATGATGGGAGCGCCGTGTTCGGCGTGGGGGCTTGGGCCTAACAAGTCTGGATCGATGCTGCCGCCCATCTTCGACACTTGCTCTTGACTCGAAACGCGCGAGCCGCGCTCACGCGGCTGGAGCTGCTTCGGATACTCCGGCTTGTCGGAGGTCACGAGGTCATCAGCCTCAACCACTTCATATTCGGTATCGACCTTCGTGCCCGTGGCCGTGGTCACGGTCTCGCGTTTGCCGGTTTTGACGGTCGCCGGTCGCGCTTTCGTTGCGGCCGGGGTCGCGGCTGGCGCGGCGGGTTCAACTTGCGCCGGAGCGCCCGCCGCCGCACCGCTCGGCTCCTCGAAGAATTTCTCGAATAGTTTGGCGGCGCTCGGCGACAGGTCGAACGGCTTGCCGTCGTGATCGATGCCACGGATGTAGCGCTTGCCGGCAGGCGTGCGCAGCTCCTGCACGGGATTGCGCTGGCCGTCGAATTCCGCGATGTACTCGCGCTTGCGCCAGCCGCCGGGGAGTTCTTCCCATTGCGGCCCGGCGTCTACCGGCTCGATGCCGCCACGCGGGTCCACTTCGTACTTGCGCACGGGCGCGGACTTGTTTTCGCGCAACGCGGCGATAGAGGCCGCTTCGCCCGCTGGGGGTTCCTGTGCCGTGGAAACTGCGGGTTTAACCTGGGGTGCAGGCGTCGGTGCAGGTTCATTGGGCGCAGGAGTAGCGGGCGAAGCGGCAGTGACTTGCGGCTCGCCGGGTTGCTGTTTTGAAGGTGGGGATGCGGTCCCCTGAGTAGACGCAGTTACAGGAGCTGAAGCCCTCGCCGCATCGTCCTCAGAGGCCCGACTACCCGTAGAAGCGGGCGCGGCGATTGTACCAAGGGGCAGCTCGGACTGTGGTTCCGGTTTTTCTACTGCGCCGCCGCCGGGCAGTTGCAATTCTGGCTGCGTGATGGGCAACGGTAAGTCAGGCTGAATGTCAGACGGAACGAATGGCGGCGCAGGATCAGTCGGCTGCGATGTCATCGGCCCAACGCCTGCGAGCGCTTCCGCACTCAGCGGGGCGAGATTGAATGGGGCAGGGGCCGGCTCCTTCGGGGCCAGAATCGACGCGAGGTCGTTCGAGGTCGGCGGCGTCCATCGCTGATCGGGACCTTCGCCTTTCGGCATCGCCCACTCGGGAATCTGCGGCGGGGGTTCTGGCAGCGGACTGGTCAGCGTGCCTACGCCACCACCCATCATTCCGCCGATGAGGCCCGCGCGGGTTATGCGCGCAATGGCTTCGCCAATCGGCGTGTCCTGGTCAATGATCCCTTTGTCGATACCGACGCCGAGCGCTTCGGTCAGCATCTCCGACGTAGCCTCGGTTGCGGTAGCTCCAACGATGTGACCGATTTTCCCCTTGCCGAATTTGCCGAGCATCCGTTCCAAGAACACTCTTCCGGCGGGTGACTTCGTAACGATTTCCATCGTCTTCATTTCGGGGAACGCTTCGGCGGCACCCTTCGCCAAACCGTAGAAGAGAGCCGTGGTGTCGCTCGCTCCCTGATTCTTTGCGCCCGCGAATTCCTCTGGCACAACCGATCCGGCAAGGGTCGAAAGTCCCACGGCGGGACCGCCCACGATGCCAGCGCCGATGCTGCCGAGCATGTCTTGCGCGCTGTTGGCAAGGTCGAAGGCGAGTGCGGGGCCGGACCATTCGCTTTCAAAGTTGGGGCGAGACTCACCCATGACTGCGGCGGCGAGCTGGCGACGGTGTGCGAGCGCTTCGCGCTGTGCTGCCTGCGGCCCGATGAGCGCGTGCTGTTCCTGTTTGTAGGCTTCGATCTGCTCCGGCGTTTTGCCGGCAAGGTCTTCGAGTCCGCGAACGAATATATCGACGCGCTGGCCGAGACCGACTCGCTCCGCCGCATCAATGACCAGCGGATCGTCAAGCAGACTTGGCACAGGTTCGCCGGCAGCCTCCGCCGCTGCCTTCTCTTCGCGCCACATTTGATAGGCACGCGGCAACGTGCGGGCTTGCTCGTAGCGCACCTCCGCTTGCCTCATCGGAGCGGTAAGCATTTCTTCAACGCCGACCACCTTCATTTCATTCCGCGCGCCGACTGTTGCCGACAAATCTGGCGCGAATGGAGACTGAAACCAGCCCTTGTCAGTGTTGAAAAAGTCCGTGTTGAACACGTCCGCATAGCCGGCAGTCGGCCGCGTATCGGGCTTATCCGGTCGCCCAACTACTTCAATCTCAGGCAAACGGACGCGCGATGTCGGGCCGGACGGAACCGTATGCGGAGAGGGCTTCGACACGCGCCAGCCTGGATCATTCAGAGGCGGGCCTAACTGCTCGATACCGCCGGGCAGTGTGTACTCAACCGGTCGCAGTCGTAGTGGCAGCTTCGAGGGGTCCCATGCGGGTGAGCCGAGGGCACTGGCGAGCGGCGCTTCCGCTGGCGCTGGCGCTGGCGCTGCGGGCCGGGGCGCTGCTTTGACTGGTGCGGCCTCGAACCATGAATCGGCGGGCGCAGGTTGAGCGCGATCCGGCGCGGGCTTGGGCTGCGCCTTATCAGTGACCGGAGCTGCTTCCCACCAGTTCGCGCTCATGGCTTCGTTCGCACGACGCCGTTTGGATCGAGGAAGTCTTCACCGGACATGAGTTTTTTGTAGTCGGCCTCGCCGCGTGGTTTCGGATACATGCGGCCGTCTTTGCCGCGAGCGGTCGGAATGTTGACCGCCGCATCGGCCGGTGGCGTCGCAGCGGGCGGGGTGGCAGCGGCTGCAACCGCGTCTGCGCCAGCACCAACCGCCGCGCCACCGAGAGAGTTCGGATCGACGGCTGGCTCATCGAACCCTTGCGGGATCACGGAGTCGGGACCGCTGAAATCGAAGAAGCCTTTTGCTTTCGGCTCAGGAACGTCATCGAGCTTGTGTTTGGCCCATACGGCATTTACAGCCGTCTGTACCTTGCCGCCCTTCTGCACGAGGTCTTCGGCCTCTTCAACCATCCTGTCCCTGTACTTCTTGGGAATCTTTCTGCCGCCGGATATTTCCTCTTCCTTCAAATCGAATCCGTAGATGATGTCTTCCATCGCGGAGCGCGACAGCATCCGTGGCGGCTTCCCTCCGTTCAATCCCGCCGCAGCGCGTTTCTCAGCGATGCGATTCAGATGGGCGTCCGCCTGCAACGCGAGCTTGTTCTTGTAGTTAACGTCAGCGATGTCCACGGCGTAGCCGTGGCGACGCGCATCGCGCACGCCTTCGTTCTCGAAACGATCATCCTGCAAGCCGCCCATCAGCCGATACTTTTCGACCATCGCGTTCGCCGCCGCCTGGGCTTTCAACGTCTGCAATATCTGCTTGGCCGTGAATGCAGGCGCATACGGCCCGGACAACGCCATGCCCTTCGTGATGTCGCCGCCGTGCTCAATGCCCTTGCCGTATAGCTCCATCACGGCGCGCTCTGTCGCCTCGGTGTCTTCGGTGCCGTCTTCCTTGAGAATCGGTTTGAAGCTCGCGATCTGCCCGAAGAAACCTTCGGCTAAATCCCGCTCGCTGCGGTCGTGCTCTTCGAGTCCCGCCTTCTTCTGCAATTGGTCGAACATCCACGCATCGCGTCTTCGCGCGATGTCCTTCTCCGGGTCCGCCGGCGCGAAGGCGCTCGCAAGACTCTTCGCGGCGTCCGCGATCCACGGCGAGTTGTAGTAGAAGTTTGGTATCTGTGCCATGTGCGCGTTCCTAACAAATCAGAGCGGAAAGGGGACACCCCGCCACGGGGCGGCTTTCAGCATTGGGGACAGGTGCGACAGTGCGCCCGGCTGCAACCCCGGCAGTTGATAGGCGTTGAACATGTTGGTCGGCGTGGAGAGCACTCCCTGCTTCGCCGCCTCACCGGCCGCCTTCGCTGCACTTGCCGCTGCGCTTTGGCCGAGCGCAAACGGGGCCATGATCGTCGCGGCCAATTTCATGACATCTCCAGCGGTTGCCCAATCTCTACCAGCGCCGTTCGCGCGCTCCATCAACGCGGGTAATACGTTCTGCTGCCAGCCCTGCGTGAAGCCTGCGCCCTGACCGATGTCCTGCGCGTTCTTGCCGGCGAGGATGCTGTTGTCGAGCATCACGTCACCGAACGCGGACAGCTTGCCCATCGCGGCGTGGTGCTGGTCGGCCCGCGCCTGCGCTCGCGCCTGCGCGCCCTTGTAGCCTTCGACCATTTGCGTCGAAGTCTGCGGAGCCTCGATGCCAAGAAATTTCGTGCCCGCCGCCGTCTCAGTCGGCGCGGCAATCTTCGCAGACGATGCGGCCAGCTCCGCCGCGCGTGCTTCCTCCTTCGCCTTGGTTTGCGCGAACGCCTCGGCCGTGTTCATCGCGGAGGCTTCACCTTCTTTCTGTTGCTTCGATCTTCGCTCGCGCTCCTCCTGCATGACGCCGGCACGGGCTTGACCGGTCTTCCTCTGCCCCTGCGCGCTCGCGGCGGTGCCTGCGGCCATGAGCGCGAGCATGATCCATGTCAGCGGTTCCATTTACGTGCCTCCCACGTTGCGCGTGTAGCGATTGCGCTCGTTCCAGCCGGGGATGCGGCCGAACACGTTGTAACGATTCTGGTTGTAGCGTTCGAGGTCCGCCTGGGTGGCGAGGCCGGCGCTCAAGTCGGTGAACACTTGCCCGAGCATCGGCATGGCCGGCGGTTTGGTGTTGTTCGCAATCTGCGCGGACGCATTCGCGAATGCCGCGCCCATGTCTGCCGTCTGGTTGAGCTGGTTCAACACCGTGTTCTCGGCGTAGGCCACATCCTTTTTCCGCTCGTTCTGAAAGCCGATGCCGCGCTGCTCAATTTCGTTGACAGCGCCCGCGTGGGCTGCCGCCTTGTCCTCTTCCTTGTTGATCGCCACCTGAGAATTGCCAAGTCCCGCACGTAGGAGTGACGCCCGAAGCTGCTTACTCGCTTCCGCGAACTGCCGCTCCATGTCCGGCGTGTACGCCGCCTTCGTCGTCGCCATCAGGTCGTCGTAATACTTGTCGTTGAAGGCTTCGCCGAATTTCCTGCGCGTCTCCTGCGTGCCGATCTTGACCCGGAACTGTCGCGCTTCCTCTTCTTTGCGAGCGCGCTTCGCTTCCTTTTTTGCACCACCGTCACCGAACATGGCTCAACTCCTTTGCGTACTCGATGCCGCGCAGCTCGTAGCCGGCGCGCGTTGCGACCCGCAGAAACGCGGCGCGTCGCGAATAGAACCGCATGTAACGCGCCTCACCGAGACGCGCGAACAATTCAAGGTGCGGCTGAAATCTCAGGAAGGCATCGCCGCCTTGGTGCCACACTAGATAGACAAACAATTCCGTCTCGCCATCACGGTACGGATAGGCGTCGAAGCGCACGATTGCGAACGCAGAGGGGTCCGCGGAATCCACGATCAACACTGCGCGATTCTCATCGAGCATCTTGCGCACGCCCTCGATGTCCCAATCCTGATCGGTATACATCGCGGACAATTCCTCGAGGCCGGGCAGAATGTCCGCCCACACTTCCCGGTGATCCGGACAGTAGTAGTGAGTCTCCATCACAGCCTCAATCTGCTGTGCTGTCAGAGAAGTGCAGGGCTGCATTTCCGATCCTCGCTGGGCCGACATAGGTGGACTTCAGTTCCAGCGACAGCGCTGGCGACTCTCCGTTGATTGCAATCTTCTGCTGCGCGTAGGTGCTCTTCGTCAGGTTGGCTAACAAGTCGAGCGCCGTGGGAACCGTGGGATCGAACGAGCCGCGAACGGACCATGTGCCGAACAATGCCACGTCGATGCCGGTCCAGTTCTTCAAGGTCGCGGGCTTGTCGCCATCGATGTACGGAATGCGCGCGAGCGCTTCGGTGTTGTCATAGACCGTGCCGTCTTCGTCGCCGTAGATAATGATGTCATTGCCCGAACGCCAGTAGACGCTGTTATCCGACGACACTAGATAGTCGATGGGCGCCTCAGTGGCGTCGTAGTACGTCCATGCCGAAATGCGACTGGAGGGATAGAACGACAACACAAATATCTTGTCGTACAGCGCCATCCACAACCGGCCGGAGCGTGGATCGACTATTCCCCAGACGTTGAACTTCTTCTGCGCTTCGGTGAGGGTTCCGATCTTCTCGCGCACGAGGTCATCGATCAGGTTGCCGATGTCTGCGGCGAACGCTTCGAGCGACGAGCTGCGCGCTCGAAGCGAGCGGATGCCGCTGACATCGAGGTACATAACTTCGCTCTGTCCGAAAGGCACGGCGCTGTGTGGTGCAAAGGTGCCGGTGCCGTGGATGGTCTGCTTCTTGATGTCCCCGTTCGGGTCGCCTTCCTCGATGTGCCACACAAAGACGTGGCGCGTACCGAAGACAGCCAGGTCTCCGCCGAAATCTGCCATTGACGTGAGAAACGGGGCGAGGGCTGTCTGCATCGAATGCTGGATAAAGCCGGCGGTGGAGCCTACGCCTGACCACACCGTTGCATCCTCTGTCACCGAGTAGTTGAGCAACGACCCCTGCAACGAGAACATGCGCGAGTTGAACGCGCGGGCGAAATATCCTTTCTCATCGATGTCGCCGGGGTCGAGATGTGGCGTGGGCGCTTCCCTCAACGATCCTGACGAGCCGGGGATGCCGCCGGCAAACGTCGCGGTGCCGCCGGGGTCCACACGACACGGGCCTTTGACCTTCATCTCGATCTTCCAACCGTTGTAAGTGATGCCGATGTCTTCGATCCAGAATTTCACCTTGTTCAAGTTGGCCTGAGCCTTGACCACGACCGGGGCTGCACCGGTTACGGGCGGCACGAAACTGTTGACGGCAAACATCGCCGCCGCCGCCGTTGACTGCGTATTGGTGGGCATGACATCAACGATGCTGCACACCGGCCAGCCGCCGACGACCGCGCTCTCCGGGACGATAAGAAAGGCATCGACGCCCCAATTGCGAGTAGTGGCCGGGGCGAGTAGGTAGATCGCCGTGATGGTGATGTCAGGTGTCGATTCGGGTTTCGTGTTTGTGTACGCGAGCGTGAGTTCCGCTGCCGGCTTGCCGCCGGGAGAGGTCACTGGAGGAGTGCCGCCGCCTTCCACCGGGGGATTCTCTGGCACGACCACGGGCTTGTTGTCGTACCAGTGGATGATGCGGCCGAGAGGGTAGGTCGCATCCGGCGCGTACTGCGCGACCACGTACAGGTGCGTGTTGAATTCTTCAACCGACAGGATGCGGACGAGGGGCGCACCCAATGGATCGGGGATGGAGTGGTAGATAGTGCCCGGAGGCAGTCCCACCGGAGCCGTCGCCGCGTCTCCCCATGTGTGATAGATGCGCCCCTCAGTCACATAGAAGCCAACCGTCGTGTCCGGCATTGTCGAATCCACGACAAACGCCGCGCGCTTCTCCAGCTCGCCGCCCAACGTGACGTGGCAGTCGCGCCCATCGAGGAGCGCGCCCGCTTCCGTCGTATCGCGTAGTCGTCGCGTGTCGATGCCTTTCTCGAATGACTTGACGACCGTGTAGCCCATCTACGGCCCCACAGAGAACGGGACCGGGTGCGCGTAAATCTCGGGCTGCTGCCCTTTCTTCTCGGCGTCGCCGCCATTGAGATTGAAACTGCGGTTCTTCTCCTGACTGCCGCGCAACTTCATGTAGAGCGAAGTCGCCGCTTGCTGTTTCGCCTGGGCATCGTCCTTGCGATCCCGCACGAGGATTTCCGCTGCGGCGGTCAGCACAATCAGATCCCCGTCGATGTCGCAGCGGTCGCTGTCGGAGTTGAACGGGCGAAGGAATCGAATGCCGGTGAAGCGGATGTTTCCCTCAAGCGTGCCGCCCACGATGCCGCTGTCGGAGGGCAGTGGCCACACCTCGATCATGCCGCGATTGTCGGGAGTGCCGGCGGTGTCGGCCGGGTCCTCCGCGATGTCCCAATTCATGATCGGCCACGAGCGCTCGTTGTTGCGCGGATCGTAGGTCGAGTAGTGCCGCTCGTTGATGCCGAAGGTCAGCGGCAACCACTGCCCGCCGAACTTCACCTCTGCGCAGTCGATGCGCTCATACGGAAGATCGTCGGGGCAGTTGTAGTAGCGCTGGCCAGCGTTTAACTGGATGTCACGCGACACGCGCATGTGCATCCAGTCCCAATCGGACCAGATGCGTCGCTGCGTGCGCTTGAGCACTTGAACCAGCGAATCACGATTGTTGATTCCGTGGGCTGCGTTCTGGCTGTAACCGCATTCCGCCTTCAGGTCGCTCAACAACTCGCCGAGCGTTTGGCCGCGCACGCGGTCACCCGGACTTCGCGCTCACCTGAAACTTCGCGGCAGCTTCCGCAGGTTTCAGCAGAGCCGGATTGATGCCGAGCGCATCGATGCGCGAGGGGAACGCGGGGCCGGGGAAGTCGCGCCAGATGTTCTGAATGCGCTCGCCGTGCAGTGGATAGGCTTCCTTCAAGCGCTGGATTTCCTCGAACGGTTCGCGCTTCACTTCGCCCACCGGTTCGATGGACAGGACCGCATCCGCGCCGTGCAGTGACTGCAAAAGCAGCACTTCAGCAGGGGAGAGGCCCGTCTTCCAAACCATGTTGTTGCGGTCGCCAGTCAGCGCAACCATTGCGTTTAATGTCTGCATCGCTCGCTCCTTGTCAGAAAAGGGGCGGCAAGAGCGCCGCCCCTAAATCGGCCTCGCGTCACGTCACCTGAAAGAGAGCGTGACAATTGAGCTGATCGGCACAGAGCTGCGCGGTGTACGTGCGCGCCTTGAAGAGCGCGTACACGTCATGCGGACGAGCGGGCGCGTGATCCTTGCCCCACTCCTGTTCCATCGCGTAGATGTACAGATGCTTGGGGTCGATCACGTAGCAGCTATTCACGAACGCGCCGCCCAAGTCATCGAGACTCGGGTCGTACTGGAACACCAGATCGTTGTAGCGAATGTCCGCTACCGCGATGTCGGTGCTCGCCGGACGGCTCCAGCCCGCGTCCGTGTAGTAGCCCTTGTCACGGAGCTGCTTCACGAGCGCATCGAGGAAGCCCGATCCTGCGAACGCCTTCGTCGGCTTGCCGCCGTAGCGGCGAAGCTGGCGCATCTCCGAATGGATCACGTTCGGCAGTTCGGTCGTCGCGACGGGCCATGTCGCATAGCGGTTTCTCCACCACGTATTCGTCGCGCGGTCGAGACCGCCCGTGACACCGACAGCCGGCGTCGCCGTGATGAAGTAGCGAGCGCCGATGAACCCGAGCGGGTCTGCGGTGCCGTCGCCCCAGAACATCGTGTTGAGGGACTTCATGGTGATTTCACCGAAGGTCTCAACCTTGTCCTGCATGATGTTGGTGATCGCCGTCACCTCACGCTTGCTGTGCTTGCTGGTGTTCTCGCCGAACGCGGAATCCGTGACGCTGATGCCGTCGATCTTCAGTTCGGTGAACGTGCAGTTCCAGCCGGTGTGAACCTCGCGCCACGGGTACTTCACACGCTCGATGCCGGCGATGTTGCCGTATGCCACCGGATCGTCATGCGTGAAGCCACGCAGCGAGCCAGTAGGCGGAACGGCCGCGCCTTCAAAGCTGTACTTACCCTTGACCGGGATGGTGATGTCGCCCTTGCCACCGGGGAACGTCTTGCGTGCCCCTTCGAGCGCGGCCAGGAGCGGTTTGTCCTGGATGCTCTGGGGCAATGGCTGCCCCTTGAAATGGAAGTCGAGAGCGGCGTTAGCAATGCTTGCCAGCTCCGACGCAGTAAAAGCCATGTGTGCAGCCTCCGAGCGAGGCCGACCGAACTACCCGCCCAGCGCGTTCTCTATTGCTTCGCGCATGGACTTGGGCTGTGCCTCGGCCGGCTTGTTGAGTCGTCGGCCGACCGTTGGGCTGGATATGGCACGAGGCTGCGGTCTGAACGCTTGGAGTCGCTTTGTCACGGTGTCGTAGGCTGATTTCGCCATTCCCCGCGCATCTGCGACCGTCGTCGGAACGCCATGCTTCGTGACCAATGCCGTCAACGCATCGACCACCATGTCGTGCTTTTCCGGCGTGTAGTCGGGGTCGGAGGCTTTCAGTTCTGCCTGATACGCATTGACTGAATCATGAATCTCGCGCGCTCTCTGCGCGGTGCTGGTTCGCTCGCGTTCCGTGGCTTCCGCTTGGTTGCGGGTGCGGTCGAGGTTGGTCGTCGCGCGTAGCTGCGCTACCTCTTTCGCCGTGGCGTCATCGAGAGTGCCGTCATCGACCTTCTCTTTGAGGTCCGGTGGCAATGAATAGCCCACCTTCTCCTGCCACATCACGGTGAACTTCTGAAGCTGTTCAACCGCTGCCTTCGGATCACTTGCGAGAAGTCGGGGCCATGCGAACAGTTGTGCCATGTCGTCCTGCGACATGCCCATCTTCATCGCGTCGCGCCCGATGTCTGCCAGCGTGGCATCCATCTCGCGATAGCGCTCGTTCGCACCCTTGAGCTGTTTGTTCTCCGTGATTACCTCACGGAAGCGCTCAATTTTGTTGAGCGGAACATCAGCCTTCAACTTCTCCAGCGCCGCGAGTAACGCATCGTCACTCACGTCCTGCGTTTCTGGTTTCTTTCCTGCTTCCGGCTCTGGCTTCTCGCCTTCGGCGGTGGACGGTTCCGCTTTGGCCGCTGGTCTCGTCGGTGCGTCTTCGTCGTCCTCGAAGGTCTTAACTTCGAGAGCGTTCTTGACCACATCGAGAAGAGACTTGCGCTCCTCGTCCTTGGCAGGTGACGAATCTGCTAACGCTTTCGCGTCTGCGTCGGGGGCTGGTTCGCTGCCGGGTGACGGTTCCGGCTCCGGGGTGTCAGTCGATTGGTCGTCGTCTTTGGCCACGGTGCGTCTCTGAGGCGAACGCGCGGACTGTACCGCTAAGGCGACAAAGAATCTACACCGGTCTATAGACCGGTGTAGACGACCCTCACTACTGCCCGTATTGCGGCGGCATCGGCACCATTGGCGGACGACCCACTCCACCCATTCCCGGAAGCGCCGGGGCAACCCCTTGCGGCTGAATGTCGGGACCTTGCGCGTTCATTGCGCCTTCTGATCCTTGCTGCGTGGGGTCTTCCGCGCCGGGTCCGCCGGGCTGCGGCGGCGGCGCGTTGTTGAGCGCTTGGATCGAGGGGATGTTCGCGGTGAACGCCTCAGTGATGTCGATGGAATCATCAATCGCTTCAATGAGCTTCTGGCCGAGCCACTGTGGATTGACGCCCGGAATCTGCATCAAGAACGGCACGAGCTGTTGCAGCGCCTGCTGACGCTGGACCTTGTTCGGCCGGCCATTGGAGCCTGCGACGATTTCCAAGTACATCTCGGACTGAATCTGCTCGCGGTTCATCTGCGGCCAGATAGCGCCGGGGCCGGCGATCTGCTGCACGGTCTGCGGGTCGAGATTGGCGAGCATGATCTGCGAAGCGTCGCCCGCGAGCACGGACAGGAAGTCATTGAGCTGATCCGCTTCCGCTTCGAGCGCGGCGGTGCGCGCCTGTTCGGCGGTGGCGACAGCCGTCGCCGTGTCGCCGGAGCTGCCGCCGAACGAGGGTTCGGCCATGCCCACGGTCTTGTACACGTCGTCCATGATTCCCTGTGATTCGTACAGGTTTGGGTCCACGCCAATTTTTGGCAGCGGCTGAATCAGGTCGAGCACCTTGTTGCCCGGCATCATGCCGTCGAGTTCGACAACGGC
>Ga0207428_10000477_pt1 | contig 48330 bp, 45 predicted proteins | sample RhiMethybrSRZTD1_FD_187600 | JGI IMG/M metagenome (GOLD analysis project Ga0207428, IMG submission 187600) | Populus rhizosphere microbial communities from Tennessee, USA - Rhizosphere MetaG P. TD hybrid SRZTD1 (SPAdes) (version 3) | ecosystem: Host-associated > Plants > Roots > Rhizosphere >...
TCGTAGTCGAAGCCCCCGATGGCGCGGCAGCGCGTGGCCGCCCGAACGAGATGCGCGCCGTTGGCGCAGCCGACGTCGAGGACGCGGTCGTCCGCGCGAAGATGGGGCAGATACCCGTCGTGCCGGGGCTGCTCCACGAGGTGCTTGGGATGCAGGGCGTAGGGGCGCTTGCCGGTGAGACGCACCAGGCGCACACCCACCGCCTTGCCGCGGCGGTTCGCCACGTCGATCGCACGCACCGCCAGGCGCGAGAGCCCATTCATCGCGGGCCCTCCGACCGGCGCCGGCGCCAGGCCTCTACCGTGGCCTCGTACACCCGTCGCGTCCCCTCGACGCAGCGCTCCCACCGGTACAGTCGCTCGGCCCGCGCGCGGCCCGCATCGCCCAGGCGCCGGCGCAGCGGGGCGTCGCGCAGCAGCGTGAGGAGCCGCGCCACGACGTCGCTCTCGCGCGCGGGGTCGGCGACGAATCCCGTCTCGCCCTCCACCACCAGCTCGGGGATGGAGCCGCGGTTCGAGGCGACCACCGGCAATCCCGAGGCCATCGCCTCGGCCACGGTGAGGCCGAACCCTTCCATCGCGGAGGGAAAGAAGAAGATGTCGGCGAGATTGAACACGTCGGTCTTTTCCGCCTCCGGGACGTAGCCGGTGAACACCACGCGGTCGGCGACGCCAAGCCGCGCCGCCCGCCCGCGCAGCTCGTCGAGCATCGGTCCCCCGCCGGCGACGAGGAGCCGCGCCGTCGGCGCCTCGTCGGCCGCGCGCGCCCATGCCTCGAGGAGCACGTGAAGATTCTTCCGCGGCTTGAGCCCGCCGAAGAACAGCACCACCGGCTGCTCGCCGAGTCCGTAGCGCGCGCGGAGGTCGGGGCGCGGCGGACGCGGCGCGAAGCGGGCGTCCACGCCGTAGGGCACCACGTCCACGTGCTCGACGCGTGCGCCCAGCTCCTCCTGGAGCTGCCGGCGGGCGAACTCGCTCCCCACCACCACGCGGTCCGAGCCCTCGATCACGCGCCGCTCGATCACGGCGTTCAGCGGGCTCGGATCGAGATGGTGATGATGCGACACGACCGGCGCGTCGATCCCGTAGAGACGTCGCGCCCAGAGGGCGGCGGGGCCGATGTAGCGCAGCGCGTGCACCCGCAGGAGGTCGAAGGGCCGATTCCGCCACACGAGGCCAATGGCGTCGGGCACCACGAAGGGCGCCACGTACCAGCGCAACCCGCGGCCGATCGGGAAGCGATGCACACCCCAGTTGGGCACGTCCTGAGGATGCGGCTTGCCCCGCGCAAGGATCAGCTCCACCCGCACGCCGTCCTGGCCGAGCCGGGCGAGCAGCTCGCGCTCGTAGGTCTCGCCGCCGGACGTGGTCTCCGGGGCGACCCCGCAGTGGGGCGAGCAGATCGTGAGGGTCATGGATGCGTCGCCACGATGAGATACCCGCCCACGAACGCGGCCAGCTCGGACTCGCGCACGCGCGCGAGCCCATCGAGCCCGGCCACGCCGTCCAGCAGCGGGAAGGTCGCGTAGCCGGCCCACCGCAGCGGCCGGGGGGCGCGCAGCACGAGGAACCGAAGCAGGCCCGCGAGATGCGTGAAGAAACCGCCCTGGGCGGCGATGGTGGTGGGCCGGAGCCCCGCCTCGGCGAGCAGCCGCTCCCACATGCTGCGCGTGTAGCGCGCGTAGTCGTCGGGATCCCCGTGGAGACGCTCCAGAAACGGCACGGTGATCACGAGCGCGCCGCCCGGCCGCAGCACCCGGCGGCACTCCGCGAGGGCGCGCGCCACGTCGGGCACGTGCTCGAGCACCTCCGTCGCCTTGACCGCGTCGAACGTACCCGCGCGGAACGGCAGCGCCTGGATGTCGGCCCCTACGCGCGGACCCGCGCCCGGGGCCGGACGGAGATCCACGTCCGCCACCACCCACCGCGCGCCCGGGGGCGGACGGAAGTCGCCGCGGCGCCGGAGCCCGCCGACGTCCAGCACGCGGCCGGCGAAGTGGCCGGCCATGCGCGCGAGGTCGGCGTCGATATGCTTCCGCCGGTACGACATGCCGAGATAGTAGGAAAGATCGGCGCTCACGAGGCCGGCCGGAGCTTGGCGGCCTGCCGCGCGGCCGCGGCGCGGTAGACCTCGAGCAAGCCGTCGACGATGCGGTCCTCGCGGAACACTTCGCGGGCACGCTCGCGCGCCGCCGCGCCCATCTTGAGCCGGCGCTCGGGGTCCAGGCAAAGCTCGGCGATCGCGCGCGCGAGCCCCGCCGCGTCCCCTCGCTCGACGAGCAAACCGGTGACGCCGTCGTCCACCGCCTCCGGCGTGCCACCCACGCGCGTCGCGACCACGGGCCGTCCGAGCTGCATCGCCTCCAGGAGCACGCGGGAGAGTGGCTCCGGCCACACCGAGGGCACGACGACGACGTCGGCGGCCGTGTAGAGCGCGAAGAGGTCGGGCTGCGGCAGCGAGCCGAGCACGTGCACGTCGGGCGCGGCGGGCGGCGCGGTCTCGCCCTTGCCCGCGAAGGCGAAGCGCACGCCGGGCACCGCGCGGCGAATCTCGGGCAGCGCGGCGGCCAGCACCGGGGTGCCCTTTCCTCGCGAGAGCTTGCCCGCATAGAGCACCAGCGGTCCGGGCCCGATGCCGAGGCGCGCCCGAAGGGCGACGCTCGCCTCGGGCGCCGGCGGGGTGATCATCGGCGGCAGCGTGTGCACGACCTCGCTGCGGCCGCCGCCGACCAGCCGCTCGGGATAGATCTCGAGGATGCCGCGGCTCACCGCAACGACCGCATCGGCCCGCGCGAGCGCCTGGAAGCGTGCCTGCTGGTCTCGCCAGCCCAGACGCAGTGAGGTCTGCAGGCGCGCCCGGCGCAGGGGCCCCGCCGCGGCGTGATAGTGCTCGAAGAAATAGGGCATGCACCGGGTCTCGTATTGCGCCATCGTGCAGTCGAACGTCTTCCACGTCGTCTCGAACATCGTGCAGAAGCCCAGCGGACAGAGAAGGCCGGCGTCGCGGACGGTCGCGACCACCGGCACACCCAGCCGATCACCCGCGCGCAGGCCCGCCACCAGCGCCGCCTTGCCGTGGGCGTGGATGACGCGGGCGCCCTCCGCCGCGGCAATCCGGCGAATCCACCAGCCGAAGTAGCGATAGAAGAGCGCGTTGCGGTGCACGAGCCAGGCGGCTTCCCCCTGCCCCGGGTGCAGCCGGAGCGGGAACGGGACGCGGATCACGGTGACGCCGTCGCGCGTCTCGCGCGCCGCCGCGCCGTAGTTGGGAGTCACCACCACCACCGGCTGGCCGCGCCGCGTGAGCGCGGCCGCCCACGCGGCGGTGCTCCACTCGGCTCCGCCCGGAGCGAACGGCGGATAGTACTCGCTGGCGAAGAGGATCACGCTCACGGCTTCCGGGCCACCAGCTCCACGAACGGCGCGACACCGGTGAGGCGATAGTAGTGGCGAAGCACGGGCCAGAAGCGCCCCACGGACTCGCGCGGTGTCTCGTTGTCGAGGAAGCGTAGATCGGTGACGCCGTGTCGGCGGAACGCCCGCGCGAGCTGGCTCGGGCTCAGACGCCGGAGCGTGCCGAGGTAGGCGGTGGGCCGCCGGTGCAAGCGCAGGTACACGCGACCCGCGGCCTGCGGCAGGAACGGGACCCAGTGCACCTTGTAGTGTCCCTCGTACCAGGACCAGGCGTTCGGGGTGTGCACGTAGAGGGCGCCGCCCGGCCGCGTGACCCGCACCATCTCGCGCACCGTCGCCTCGACCGATTGTACGTGCTCGATCGACGAGAAGCAGTACACCAGGCCGAAGGCGCCGTCGCGAAAGGGCAGCGCCTCCGCGACCCCGCGCACGAAGGGCCCGCCGCCATGCTTGCGGCGCTTGAGGGCGCAGATCGCGATGGCCTCGGCGTCGGCGTCCACGCCCACCATGCGGACTCCCGCGCTCGCCGCGAGGACGTTGAAGCCTCCGGTGCCGCAGCCGACGTTCAGGACGGGGCCAGGGAGCGCGGGCGATGCCAGCGCGCGCCGGAGCTGCTCCAGCTGCTGCTGTTCCTGCGTCTCCTCGTCCTCCCGCAGGTCCACGAGCCTCGGCCAGTCGCGGACCCCGAGCGTGTCCCGGTAGTACCGCGTGTAGTAGTCGCGAATGCGTGTGCGCAGCGTCGCGTCCACGCTCACGACAGACGCCGCAGCAGGGCCTCCACGACCGCGCGCCGCTCCTCCGGGGTGATGCCGACCGAGCACGGCAAGGACAGCCCCCGGGCATAGAGGCGCGGCGCCACCTCGATCGCATGGCACTGGGCATTCGCGAATGCGGGCTGGAGGTGCAGGGGCCGCCAGAGCGGCCGGGCCTGGATACCCTCCGCGTTGAGGTCGCGCAGGAGCGCGCGGACGTCCGGGCCGCGCCGCTCGTCGAGCAGCAGCGACGGCATCCACCAGGCGGAGCGGGCCCAGGGCGCCTCCCCCGCCATCGTCACGCCATCGACGCCCGCGAGCATGGCGGCGTAGGCGGCGGCGGTCTCGCGCTTGGCCTCGAGAAAGCCCGGGAGCTGCTCGATCTGAGCCAGCCCCAGCGCGGCATGGAGATTGGACAGGCGGTAGTTGAATCCCACCTCGCCGTGGACGAACTCCAGCGCGTCGCCGCGCGCCTGCGTGGTGAGGCCGCGCACCCGCGCGGCGAGGGCGTCGTCCCGCGTGAGCACCATGCCGCCCGCGCCGCTCGTGATCACCTTGTTGCCGTTGAACGAGAGGCACGCCAGGGGCGCGTCGCCGCCGACCGGCCGGCCGCGGTATACCGCACCCAGGGCCTCCGCCGCATCCTCGACCACCGCCAGCCCGTGGTCTCGAGCCGCCGCCAGCACCGGGTCGAGATCGCAGGGATGGCCGTAGAGGTCCACGGGCAGCACGGCGCGAATGGGGCGGCCGGTGCGCCGGTTCACGGTGTGTCCGTTGTCCCGCCGGCAATCGCGCGCGAGGAAGTCCGCGAGCTTCGCCGGATCCAGACCCCACGCCACCGGCTCGACGTCCAGGAACACCGGATGCGCGCCGCAGTAGGCGATCGCGTTCGCGGTCGCGATGAACGTGAACGTCGGGACCAGCACCTCGTCGCCCGGCCGGACGCCTGCCGCGAGGAGCGCGACGTGGAGCGCCGCGCTACCGTTCACGGTGGCCACCGCGTGGGGCACGCCTACCCAGTCCGCCACCGCACGCTCGAAGCGCGCGATGAAGGGTCCGGCGGACGAAACCCAGTTGGTGTCCAGGCATTCCTTGAGGTACTTCCACTCGTTGCCGGCGAGATGCGGCGCCGCGTTGGGAATCACCCGCCGTCCTTCGCTCATCGCCCCCGCCCCTCGCCGGCCGCCCAGCGTCGGTACCAGTCGAAGGTGTCGCGCACCCCCGCGGCGAGCCCCACTTTGGGCTGAAAGCCGGTGAGGGCGCGCAGGCGCGTGAGGTCGGGGCAGCGCCGATCCACCGATCCCGGCGGCGCGGGGACGGGCTCGAGCGTGGGAGCGAAGCCCGCGACGTCGAGCACGAGGCGCGCGAGATCGCCGATGCGCGTCTCCTCCGCGTCGTTGCCGATGTTGACCACGCGCCCCCAGGCTGTCTCCGTGGCCATGAGCCGCACCATCGCCTCGACGGCGTCGCTCACGTGGCAGAAGGCCCGGCGCTGCTCCGCGCCGTAGAGGCGGAACGGCTGCTCGCGGCGCAGCGCGCGGAGCGAGAGCTCGGGGATCACGTGGTCCGCGCCCATACGGGGCCCGTACACGTTGTGGAACCGGCCCACCACCACCCGGAGGGCCCGCGCGCGCGCCTCGTGGAGCACCGCCGCCTCGCCCAGGATCTTGCTCGCCGCATAGGCCCAGCGTGGAGCGCCGGGATCGGGCACCGAGAGCGGCACGTCCTCGGGCGTCGGGACCGGCACGCTGCCGCCGGTCACGCCGCCCGCATAGGCTTCGCTGGTGGACGAGAAGAACAGGGTCTCCCCGCATCCGGGCAACCAGGCGAGCACGTTCAGCAGGGCGAGCGTGTTCACGCGAATCACCCGCGACGGGTCCCGCTCGACGTTCCGCACGCCGACCACGGCGGCCAGCATGTAGACCTGATCCCAGTCGCGTGACAGCCCGTCCAGCGCGGCCGGATCCGTGAGATCGCCGCGGTGCAGGCCCACCGCGGGGCCGGCGAGCAGCGTCTCGAGCGGGGCGTCGGCCTGCCCGCGGGAGAGATCGTCCACCAGCGTGAGGGCGTGGCCCTCGGCGGCGAGGCGACTCGCGAGGTGGTAGCCGATGAAGCCCGCGCCGCCGAGCACGAGGATCCTAGCCATAGCCGATCCCGGCGTAGCGCACCCCCGCCGCGCGCACCCCCTCCTCGTCGAGGATGCGCCAGGCATCGAACAGCACGGCGGGCCGGCGCAGTCCCGCGAGCAGGGGGGGCAGATCGAGCTTCGCGTACTCCGGGTGGTTCATGGTGACGAGCACCGCGTCGGCGCCGGCAAACCCCGCCTCCGGCGTGACCGGCTCCGCGCCCAGCCCGCGGATGACGTCGGGGGCGACGAGGTAGTCGTGCCCCCTGAGGCTGAGCCCGGCCGCGCGGAAGAGCGGGAGCATCGGCACCACCGGCGCGCCGCGCATGTCATCGGTGGGCGGCCAGCCCTTGTAGGCCCAGCCGAGCACGGTCAGGCGCGCCCCTTCCGCGCTGCCGCGCGCCGCGCGGATCAGCCCGACCACGCGCTCCGCGACCCGCAGAGGGAGGTGCTCGTTGAGCGCGCGGGCGCGGCCCACGAGCCACGGCTCATGCCCCTTGGCGCGGGCCGCACTCAGGAGGATGTAGGGATCCTTGGTGAGGCACGCGCCGCCCACGAAGCCGGGCTTGGCGAGGTCGGGCCGCGGGTAGTCGAGATTGGCGGCGCGGATGACTTCGAGGGGATCGACGCCCCACTGCTCCGCGAGCAGCGCGATCTCATTGCCGTAGGAGTAGATGAGGTCGGTGTGGCAGTTGTTGGCGAGCTTGACGAGCTCCGCCGCCTCCAGCGAGCCCACCGGAACCACATGGCGGGTCAAGCGCGAGAAGAGGGCCATCGCGGCATCGCGGCTTGCCGCGTCCACCCCGCCCACCACCTGCGGCAGCTCGGCGAGCTCGCGCAGCGCCTGGCCCTGAATCGTGCGCTCGGGCGCGAACGCCAGCCGCGGGGCCGGCCAGCGCGCGGCGAGCTCCGGCAGGACCACCGCGCGGGTGCCGCCCACCGGCACGGTGGAGCGCACCACCACGAGCGTGTCGGGCGCGCAGCGCTCGGCCACGTGGCGCGCGGCGCGGCGGAGGTTCTCCAGCTCCGGCGCGTGCGAGCCCTCCGCCACCGGCGTCGAGACGCAGATCACCACCGCCTCCACACCGCCCGTGGGAAGGGCCGGGCCGACGTGGAGCTGATCGCCGATCAGATCGTGCAGCGCCTCCTCCACGCCGGGCTCGAAGAGATGCGAGCGCCTCGCCGCGAGCGCCTCGAGGACGCGGGGAGACGTGTCCATCCCGTGCACGGCGAAGCCCTTGCGCGCGAGCGAGACCGCGAGCGTGAGCCCCACATAGCCGAGCCCGATCACCCCCACGCTAGTCAAGGAGGCCCTCGGCCACGTCGCGATCGGCCTTGTGAAAATCGTCGAGCCGCCCCACGTCGAGCCAGTAGTCGCGGATGGGGAATGCCGCCACCTGCCCGCCGTCAGCGAGCAACAGCCGGATCAGGTCGGTGGCGTCGAAGACGCGCCCGCGCGGGATGCGCGCGAGCACGGAGGGCTCGATCACGTAGATCCCGCCATTGATGCGCAGGTCGAGGCGGGGCTTCTCGGAGAGCGTGGTGAGCCGGTCGCCCTCGACCTCCACCACGCCGTACTGGAGGTCGATCTGCTGGCGCACGGTGCCCACCGTGACGTCGGCCCCCGCGCGCCGATGGAACGCCAGCATGCCGCGGAAGTCGCACTTCGTCAGGATGTCCCCGTTGACGAGGAAGAACGGATCGCGCGGGGTCTCCGTCAGCAGGGTGAGCGCGCCGGCGGTGCCGAGCGGCTCGTCTTCCCTGATGTAGCGAATGGTGACGTCGTGCCGGCTGCCGTCGCCGAAGTGCTCCTCGATCATCTCGGACTGGTGGCGCACGGTGATGTGGAAGGTCTGCACGCCCGCCGCGCGCAGCCGCTCCATCAGCACTTCCAGGATGGGCTTGCCGCCCACGTGGAGCAGCGGCTTGGGAATCGCGTCCGTGAGAGGCCGCAGGCGCTTGCCGTCGCCTCCCGCCATGAGCACCGCATGATTCGGAATGCGCCCGGTATCGAGCAGATCCTCGAGCCAGACGAGGTCGACCAGGCGGCCGGCCCCATCCACCAGCGGCAGGTGGCGCATCCGGCGTGCCCGCATGCGCGCCAGCGCCTCGCCGCGATCCGTGGTCGCGGGGGCGACGGTCGGGTGCGTGTTCATGGCCTGGGTGATGGGATCGTTGAGAGAAAGGCCCCGGAGCATCGCTCGCCGGAGGTCGCCGTCCGTCACGAGCCCGGCCAGCCGGCCATCGGGCTCGACCACCACCACGGCCTGGCGGCTGTTCTTGGTGATGGCTTCCAGCGCCTCGCGGATGGAGGCGGCCGGGGAGATCACCAGGGCGGGGTTCACGGCCACGTCATCACCGAGGCTTAATCATATGGAAGTTCGGGGACTTAGGCAAATTCCCCGCCCGGTTCGGGGGGGCCGCTGGGATAGAATCTGAGCGCATGGCGCGCCAGGATCTGGGCCGCAAGTCCCTGCTGCTGCTGGGTAGCACCTGGTTCGGGAGCGCGCTGGGCATGCTGGTGTCGATCCTCATCGCCCGGACGCTCGGCCCGGAGGCGGTGGGGTCGATCGGCTTCAGCATGGGCGTGGTGGGTCTGATCATGGCGGCGCTCTTGCCCGGGTTCGCTCAGGCGCACCTCAAGCGCCTGGCCGAGGGTCAGGATCCCGGCCGATGCCTGGGGACGATGCTCACCGTCCAGCTCGCCCTCGACCTCCTGCTGCTCGCGGCGCTGGGCGTGGCCTGGGCGGTGTCCGGCTTCGCGCCGTGGGGGCGGCTCGTCCAGGTCTTCGCATGCATGCTGGGCGCCCAGCTTGCCACCGGGCTGGCTGATATCTACTTGAAGGTCTTCCTCGCCCGGGAATGGGTCGTGCCGTATGCCTTGATCCTGCTCGTCGCGCGCGGCGCGCGTCTCGTGAGCACCGTGCTGGTGCTCGCCTGGACGCCGCACATCACGTGGGTCGCCGGCACGTTCCTGCTGGAAGGGCTCATCGCCCTCTCCGGCGCGGCCCTCGTGCTCGCCGTCCGTCACGGCATCGGTCCCCGCGCCCCCACCGCCGAGAGCTTCCGCGGCTACTGGCGCTTCGCGCGGCCCTTCCTCGTCACCACGCCGATCGCCCTCTTCCAGGACTCGGTGGACCGCGTGGTGGTGGGCCGCTGGGCCGGGCTCACCGCCGCCGGCTACTACCACATCGCGCGGGCGCTGTGGGAAGCGCTGTCCTCGGTGATGCAGGCCCCGGCCACCCTCCTCTTCACGCGACTCTCCCAGCTCTACGCGCGCCGGTCCGAGGGGGCCGACCGCGAGGCGCGCGGCCTTTTCGAGAACGGGCTCGACAAGCTGCTGTTCCTCGTCGTCCCGCTGGGTCTGGCCCTGTGGGCGGGCGCCGAGCTCGTGATCCTGGCGCTGTACGGGGAGGCGTTTCTACCCGCGGTGTGGCCGCTTCGCCTGCTCGTGGTGACTTCCGTGCTGCAGGCGATCGTCAATCCGTACACGCTGATCGTGAACGCGCTCGAGGAGACGCATCGCTTCATCCCCGTCAACTTGCTGCGGCTCGCCGTATATCTCGGCGTGCTCGCCCTCCTCGTACCCTGGCTCCTGCCCGGGGCCACGGGGGCGGCGCTGGCGCGGCTGATCCTCGTCGCCTTCCCCTGCTGGGTCTACATGCGCTGGACGCGCGAGCTCGCGGGCGTGGGATTCTTCACGAGGATTCCCGCCTATCTCGGCGCCTTCGCGGTGAGCCTCGCCGTGTTCCACGCAGTGGCCGCTCTCCTCGGCCCGGCGCACGTGCCCGAGCCCTGGCCGGCGCTGCCCGCCGCCCTCGTCGCCATCGCCGTGTATTTCTTCGGGCTCGGCTGGATGCATCCGCGGACCGGCGACAATCTCCGGTACGCCATGTCGCTCCTCTCACCGCGCGCGTTCCACGATTTTCTTCGCGCTGGCTTGCGCGGCACGTGACCCGGCGGCGGGATACGATGCGGGACCCATGCGACTCCTGATCCTGGGCGCGGGCGTGCACGGTCAGGCGGTGGCCGACCTTGCCGCCGAGGAGGGCGTGCACGCGCCGGTGGCCTTCACCGACGCCGACCCCGCCCTCCGCGGTCAGTCGAGACTTGGCCTGCCCGTCTGGGGCGATGATGCGGCAGGCGTCACCGCCTTCCGGGCGGGGCGCTGCGATGGCGCCCTGGTGGGGGTGGGTAACACCGCGATGGCCGCGCGCCGCCGCCTCTTCGAGCTCACGCTCGAGCATGGCCTCCCCGCCCCGTCGCTCGCACATCCCCGGGCGGTGATCGCCCGCTCGGCTGCGGTCGGCGCCGGCTCGGTGGTGTTCGGCGGAGGCGTCCTGGCTGCGCGCGTCACCGTCGGACGCAACGTCGTCGTGTACAGCGGCTCCATCGTCGAGCACGACAGCCGGCTGGCCGATCACGCCTATCTCGGGCCCGGGGTCGTGATGGCGGGCGGCGTGATCGTGGGCGAGGGCGCTTTCCTCGGGGCGGGCGCGGTGGTCCTGCCCGGGGTCGAGATCGGAGCGGGCGCGGTGGTCGCGGCGGGTGCGGTAGTCACCGACCGCGTCGCGCCCGGCGCCACGGTGGCCGGCGTGCCGGCTCGGCCGCGCTGAGCTCTCGCGGAGCGGCGAATGGTCCCGAGCGCGCGGCTATAATGGGCCGATGATCGGGCGGACCTTCGTCATCGCGGAAGCGGGCGTCAACCACAACGGCGACCTCGCCCTCGCGCGCGCGCTCGTCGACGTGGCGGCGGCGGCCGGCGCCGATGCCGTGAAGTTCCAGACCTTCACCGCGGACGGCCTCGTGACCCGCACCGCGCCCACCGCGGAGTACCAGCAGCGGGCGCTCGGGACCGCGGCGAGCCAGCATGCGATGCTGTCCGTGCTGGAGCTCTCGGCCGCCGCGCACGAAAACCTGTGGGCCCACTGCGCGAGCCGCGGCATCGAGTTCATGTCCACGCCCTTCGACGTTGACAACGCACACTACTTGAAGCGCCTCGGCGTCAAGCGTCTGAAGATCTCCTCGGGCGACGTGACCAATCTCCCCATGCTCGAGGTGGTGGGCGGACTGGGACTCCCCGTCATCCTGTCAACCGGGATGGCGGACCTCGAGGAGGTGGAGGCCGCGGTGACGACGCTGCGCGCGAGCGGGCTCACCGACCTCGTCCTTCTGCACTGTGTCAGCAACTATCCCGCGGCGCCGGAGCTCACCAATCTGCGCGCGCTGGACACGCTCGCCCAGCGCTTCGGCGTTCCGGTGGGGCTGTCCGACCATTCGCCTGGCCTCGCCGTAGCGATCGCCGCGGTGGCGCGCGGCGCGGTCTGTATCGAGAAGCACTTCACGGTGGACCGGAGCCTGCCCGGCCCCGACCATCAGGCCTCGCTGCTGCCCGACGAGCTGTCCGCGCTCGTCCGGTCGGTGCGCGAGGTCGAGCGCGCGCTGGGGGACGGCGTGAAGCGGCCGGTGCCTAGCGAGCTCCCGATCCGGCTCGTGGCGCGGAAGAGCCTCGTGGCCGGTCGCGACCTTCCCGCGGGCACGGTGCTGCGACGCGAGGATCTCGTGATCCTCCGCCCCGGCACCGGCCTGCCGCCCTCGGCGCTTCCGCGCGTGGTCGGACGGCGCACCGCGCGCGCGGTGGCTGCCGACTCTCCGTTGACCGAAGACATGCTCGCGCCCCAGAGCGCGAGCGAAAAAGGGGCCTCGTGATTCAGGCACTCGTCGTCGGCGGCGGCTCCATCGGCAAGCGGCATCTCCGGAACCTCCTCTCCACCGGTCGCACCGCCGCGATCGTGGAGCCGCGCGAGGACCGGCGCGCGGAGATCGCGACCAAGCATCCCGCCGCCCGCATCTTCGCCACCCTCGACGAGGCCCTCGGCGCCGAGCGCTACGAGACAGGCTTCATCTGCCTGCCCACCGCGTATCACCTGCCCGCCGCGCTGGAGATGGCGAGGCGAGGCATGCACCTCTTCATGGAGAAGCCGGTGGCGGCGAGCGTGGAGGGCATTCCGGAGCTGCTCGAGGTCGTGGAGTCGCGCGGCCTCGTGGGCATGACCGGCTTCTGCATGCGCTTCTTCAAGCCGTTGCTGAAGGCGAAGGAGCTCCTCACCGAGGGCCGGGTGGGCCGCATCGTCACCGCGCGGAGCTTCACCGGCGCCTATCTCCCCGACTGGCACCCGTGGGAGGACTACCGCACCTTCTACATGGCGAAGAAGGAGATGGGTGGCGGCGTGCTCCTCGACGAGTGCCACGCCTTCGACTGGATGCAGTGGCTGATCGGGCCCATCCAGGGCGTGTTCTCGGTGGTGGGCACGCTGAGCGACCTCGAGGTCACGAGCGACGACGTGTGCGAGGTCATCGCGCGTTTCGGCCCGCGCACCGTGGGCTCCATTCACCTCGACATGGTCGACCGCTCGTTGCGCACCGAGGTGGAGATCATCGGCACCGCCAGCACGCTGCGGGTGGATGTGCGGAAGCATCGAGTCGAGCTCTACAGCCACGAGAATCGCAAGTGGCAGGATTGGGAATTCGAGCCCAGCTACGAGCAGATGTACATCGACGAGATCGACCACTTCTTCGACTGCGTGGCGAAGAAGACGAAGCCGATGTCGGATCTCCGCGACGGCTATCGCGTGCAGCGCGTGATCGACGCCTGCGCCCGCTCCAGTGACACCGGGCGCTGGGTCGCCGTCGGCTAGGTGAGGGCGGAAGCCGCCGAGGGGCGCCGGCTGCGCGTGAGCGCGCCCCGGTGACCTCGCCGCGCGTGCTCGGGCTCGTTGCGGCCCGCGGGGGCTCCAAGGGCCTTCCGCGGAAAAACGTGCTGCCGCTGGGCGGCCGTCCGCTGATCGCCTGGACGGTGGAGGCGGCGCGGGCGGCCCGCGCGCTCACGCGCGCCATCGTCTCCAGCGACGACGCCGAGATCCTGGCCTGCGCGCGGGAGGCGGGCGCCGAGACGCCGTTCGTGCGCCCCGCCGCCCTCGCCACCGACACGGCGTCGACGCTGGAGGTCGCTCTGCACGCGCTGGACTGGCTCGCCGAGCACGAGCGCTGGCACGCCGAGGTGCTCGTGCTCTTGCCCGCCACCGCACCGTTGCGCCGCGCCCATCACATCGACGCCGCGGTCGCGACCTTGCTCGCGGACGCGACCCTCGAGGCGGTGGTGGCGGTGACCGAGGCCGACTACCCGCCGTACTGGATGCTCACTGCCAAGAACGGCCGCCTGGCGTGGCTCTTCCCCGAGGGCGGGCGGGTCGCCCGGCGCCAGGATCTGCCCACCGCCTTCCGGCCGAACGGCTCGATCTACGCGGTGCGCGCGGCCGCGCTGCGGGAGCAGCGGACCTTCTACCCGCGCGTCACCGCCCCGTACGCGATGCCGCGGGAGGAATCGGTGAACATCGATAGCGCCCTGGATTTCAGGCTGGCGGAGATCCTGCTGGCGCTGCGGCCGGGCTGAGCCGGCCCGCGGCCTCGACGAGGTCGAGCACGCGCTCGCTGCTGCGGTTGTCGTCGAAGCCGAGGAACTTCTTTACGTATTCGCGGCGCACCTCGGGGTCGATACGGAAATCGGTGAGGCGCATCGTGCTCAGGAGGCGGGTGGCTTCTGCCGCGTCCGCCGACCATACGATGCCCGGAAAGTTGAAGAGCGAGCCGAGTCCGGCGCCGAAGACCTTCTGGAAGCTCGCGTAGCCCTCGAGATGCGTCTGGGGCACGCGGACGGCGAGCGAGGGTACGCCCGCGTGCACCGCCTCGAGCACGGCGGCGCTCTGGAAGTGCACGCAGAGGTCGGCGACCGCCATCAGCTCGATGGAGCTGTAGGGGAACATGTCCTCGTCGCGCTCCACGAACACGTCCGCATGGCGGCGCAGGAACGCGGGGTCCGAGTTTTTCGCTCGCGACTTCACCACCAGGCTGGCGCCCGCCCGTCGGGCGAAATCCCGGAGCGCCGTCGCGAGATCCAGGTAGCCGTTGCCGCGAAGGATCGTCCGTACCAGGGCCCCGTGCCCGGTGGCCAGCGCCTTCGCGGCTCGGAAGCCCCGCCAGCCGCCGGCCCATGCCAGCCGGCGAAACGGCTCCGGCACGGCCATCTTGAGCGACATGAAGAGCACCACGGGCCCGTCGGGGAGGCCGTATTTCCGCCGCACCGCCGCCCGGTCAACGCGCGCGAACTGATCGAGCATGGTGGAGCCGACCACCGCGCTCCGGGCTAGCCACTCCGCCTCGCCACCGATCGCGGCGAAGCGCTGGGCATTGACCTCCCAGTGCAGTCGGCGTTGATCCTCGCTCATGTAGCAGGTGACATCGACGACGCGGTAGCCCTCCGGTTCGCTCGAGACCATGTCGAAGGCGTAGTCCACCGAGTAGAGCCGGATCCCCGCGTGACGTAGCGCGGGGGCTTCCGCCTCGTTCCCAATCCCTCGCAGCCATCGGTGGAGCGATGGACCCACCAGCGCTGTCGCGCCCGCCTCTTTCAGCAGGGGGAGGAGGGGCTCGCCACGCCGGTGGGCTCGGGAGGTCGCCCGGGGCCACAGCGCGAGATCCGCCGTCGTCACCGCCTCGCCCGGCTTCCGCTCGTCGGGGTCGTGGAGGAGGACGACACGGTGCCCACGATCACAGGCCGCCTGGATGAAGGCACCGAGCACCTTCAAGAACCCCTTGCGCGCGGCGAAGACGGCGAGGGTCACGAATCCACGAAGCGCTTGCGGGTGAGCCGCGGCCCGAGCTCCACGTCTCGGAGAATGCGGGCGATACGGGGCGCGGCCGCGCCGTCGCCGTAGGGATTGCGCAGGCCGGCGAGGCCCTTCCGGAACGCGGGATCGAGGGCGCGGGCGAGGCCGGCGGCGATCTCGTCGCGGCCGTAGCCCACGTCGATGACATTGGCCGCCCGCAGACGCCCGCCCTGGCGCGAGCCGACATTGACCACGGGGAGAGCGAACGACGCCGCCTCGATAATGCCGCTGGAGGAGTTGCCCACCATGACGTCGGCCTCGCGCAGCAGCGAGGCGTACACGTCCTCGCCCAGCGAGGGCACGAGCCGCGTGGCCGGCCGCGCCTTCGCCAGCGCCGTCCACCGCTCCACGATCGCGCGGTGGGCGGTGTCGGCCCCCGGATGGCTGATGATCGCGTCCCCCGCCACCGCAGCGAGCGCCGCCGCGAGCTCGTCGACCTGGCGGGCGGTATCCGCGTGCTCGAGAGTCGCGGGGTGAAACGTCACCAGCAGCGTGGGCCGCCGGAGGGCAAGGCCCAGCCGCGCGGCGAGCTCCGCGCGCGAGAGCGTGGCGAGGGACGCGAGGCGATCCAGGCCGGGGGCGCCCACGCAGTGCACGCGCCACGGCTCCTCCCCCATCTGAAGGATGCGGCGCGCGTATGGCTCGGCGGCGGCGAAATGGAGATGGGCGAGCTTGGTGATGGCGTGGCGCGCCTGCTCGTCGATCGCCCCCTCGGTGATCTCTCCGCCGTGGATGTGGGCGACGGGGAGCGCGAACGGGAGCGCGCCCACTGCCGCCCCCAGCATCTCGATGCGATCGCCGAGCACCACGAGGAGATCGAGGCGCTCGCGCGCGAAGACCGTGGCGAGCCCGTCGGCCGCGCGCGCGGCCGCCGCAGCCATGTCCTGCGGCGCGTCGCACTCCCCGAGCATCTCCACGCGCGCGGCGACGGGCCAGCCCGAAGCCTCGATGGCCTCGACGGTGCGACCGAAGCGCGGCGAGAGATGCGCGCCGCCCACGAGCAGGCGCAGCGCGACGTCGGGCGCCGCGCGCAGCGCCTCGAGCACGGGAACCAGATGCCCCCAGTCCGATCGTGCGACGGTGACGATTCCGATCACCCTGGGCATCGCTGCGAATTCTAGCACGCGGTCTTCCGCGTCCTTCCGTGCGGGGTCGCGGCCGTGCTACGCTCCGCGCGATGATGCCGCGCGAGTCGACGGCGTGAATCAGTACGACGACGTGCGGCTCGACGTCGCGGCGCTGCTCGCCGCGCAGGACGCCGCCCTCTCCGCCTCCGATCCCACCGCGCGCAGCGGCGACGGCCTCGGCGCGCTCGGACGCCTGGCCAGTCTCGCGCACCTCTATGGGCTCGGCGCGCTCGTGCGGACCGGTCTCCACCGCCGGCTCGTCTACGCCAACCTCACCCTCGGCTGGTTCTTCGAGTTCCAGCGCTACTGGGTGGAGGAGCTCGGCAATCGGCCCATTCACCCCCATGACTTCTACTTTTTGGCCGGCGTGTACCGACAGCGACTGCAGACCATTCACTTCGAGAGCCTCGAGAACCCCGCGCTCGCGTCGGACGACAAGCACCTCGAGGCGTGGCGCGATCCGCGGACGATCTACTACCTGTTCGCGCACACCTTCCGGCTCGCGTTGTCACCCCTGCGCGTGCATCCCTACATGCGCTACGTGCCGCGGGGCGGCCGCGTGGCCGAGTACGGGTGCGGGGCCGGACCCGTGCTCACCGCGCTCGCCCGCCGCTATCGTCACCTGGATTTGCAACTGGTCGGCGCCGACATCCCGCACCTGCTCTTCCACTACGCGCGCTGGAAGTTCCAGGCCGACCGATTCGTCACCATGGTGGGCATCGCGCCGGACGACGACGCGCCCCTGCCCGGGCTCTACGACACGATCTTCTGTCTCGAGGTCTTCGAGCACCTGCCTCGTCCCATCCCGGTGCTCACGCATCTCCATCGCGCGCTGAAGCCGGGCGGGCACCTCGTATTCGACTACATACGTTCCGAGGGGACCGGGTTGGACACGGCCACATCGCTCCGTGACCGGTCGGAGGCGCTGCGCTTCCTCCTCGATCGCTTCGACGTCGTCCAGGGCCGCGTGCGGGTGAGCGACGAGCACGTGTCCACCTCGGTGGCCCGCAAGCGCTAGGCCCCTGCCGCCCGGGCAAGGACCCGGCGCAGGCACGCCGCCCGCGCGTGGATCGCATCGTAGAAGTCACCCGCGTCGCAGCCGATCGAGGCGGGATCCGAGAGGTCGGTGAACCGCGCCCCCGTCCGGCCCGCCGCCCGCTCGAGGAGGCTCCGGGCCTCGGCGAGGCCGGCGGCGCGCGCCGGGTCGGCCTGGATGAGCCGCCAGGCGTCGGGATGATAGGGCGGCAGCCACGCGATCACGCGCACGCCCGTGGCCCGCATGCGCGCCCACAGAAGCTCCAGCCGCGCCGCGCGCTCGGCATTCGGCCGGAATCCCTCGAGGCCGGTGCGGCCGGCGGTGACGTAGCGGATGGCCTCGTCGCGCGTCCGCTCCTCCGAAAGGTGACGATACTCCGCCTCGTAGACGATGCTGCCGTCGGCCCGGAGGCCGCGGCGCCCGCCGAGAGCGGACTCCGCGACGATCGAGCCTTCCAGCGCCTGCTGCACCTCGACGCCGTGGCGGCGCCGGCCCTCGGCGAGACGGCGCACGTCGGCGAGGGACGTCCGGAGGACGGTCCACGACAGGAGCTCCTTGACGCGATACCAGATGTAGAGGGCTTCCGGCACCGGCCCGCCCACCGCGGCGCCTGCCCCGGTGCGCACCAGGTAGCCTGAGACCTCGTCGGCCCAGGCGAGCCAGCGCACTTCTTCCCTGGTCTCGTTGAGCGCCCACGCGTCCACGGAGAACCACGCGACGTCGGGGCGCTTCCCCTGGCGCTCCAGGATGGACCAGAGCGCGATGAAATCCTCGACGGTGGCCGCCGACATGCCCGCGTTGTAGAACGCCCCCGGCGGGACGCCGGCCAGCATGGTGGAGATCTCCATCACGCGGCTCGAGCCGAACGCCACGATGCGCGGCGTCGGGATGGATTGAAGGCGTGCGCGCTGGAAGCGGCGCTCATCCATGTTGCGATAGCCCAGCACGACCTGCCCCGCGTGGAAGCCCGCCGACGCCGCGCGCAGCTGCGCATCGTGTCGGCCGCGGTCCCAGGCGGCGAGCCCGTTCACGGCGACCGCGAGGCCAAGGAGAAGGGCCACCGTGATCGCGAAGGGCCGCATGGTGGTCAGCACTGCCCCATCGTCAGAACTGAAAGTAGAGGAACTTCGAGCCGTAGTTCATGAGGAGCAGCGCCGTCGCGGTGGCGCCGGCCAGCCCCACCTGGGGCACCGCGCCCAGCCGCCCCAGCGGCAGCTCGAGACTGTTCGGCGCGAGGCGAACGATCAGCAAGCACAGGAGCACGAGGCCGGCGAGCCCCGTCGTCTCCGGCGTCCACGGCGCGGCGAGGCCGTGCACGCCGGCGAGGCTCGCGAACCACTGGGCGGCGTGGCCGAAGCTCTCCGCACGGAAGAAGACCCACCCGAGCGTGACGACGAGGAACGTGATGTTGCGCTGCCAGAAGGCGCTCATGCGCTCCCAGGCGGGCAGCCCGTGGTGGAGCACGAGGAGCAGCCCGTGCCAGGTGCCCCACGCCGCGAAGGTCCAGTGGGCGCCGTGCCAGAGGCCGCCCAGCACCATCGTCGCCATCACGTTCACGCGACGGCGCGCGGGCGAGCAGCGGTTGCCGCCCAGCGTGATGTAGAGGTAGTCGCGCAGCCAGGCCGACAGCGTCATGTGCCAGCGCCGCCAGAAATCGCTGGGCGACGTCGCCTTGTACGGGCTCGCGAAGTTCTGGGGTAGCTCGATGCCGAAGAGGCGTCCGAGCCCGATAGCCATGTCGGAGTAGCCGCTGAAGTCGAAGTAGATCTGGAAGGCGTAGCCGAGGAGCGCCAGCCACGCCCGGGGCGCATCCAGGGTCAGCGGGGGAGCGAGGAGCGGGTCGACCAGATTCCCCAGGCGGTCCGCGATCAGCACCTTCTTGCAGAGCCCCACCGCGAACAGCAGCAGCCCTTCCCGCCAGCGCGGATCGATGCCGATGGCGGCGATGCGCGCGAGCTGGGGAATGAGTTGATGGTGGCGGGTGAGCGGCCCCGCCACCAGGTGCGGGAAGAAGCTCACGAAGCCGGCGAAGCGCACGAAGTTCCGCTCCGCGGGGGCCTGGCCGCGCCACACGTCGATGATGTAGGCGAGCGTCTGGAACGTGTAGAAGCTGATCCCGGCGGGCAGGATCACCTCGAACCAGCGCGAGGCCCCCGCCGACTCCTCGAGACCGAGGGCGACGAGGACGGACGCCGCCGTGCGCACGAAGAGACCCGAGTACTTGAAGTAGGCGAGCATGCCGAGGTTGCCGGCGAGCGACACGGCGAGGAGCCAGCCGCGGGCACGAGGGCGGTGCTCGCGCGCGATGGCGATGGCGACCCAGAAGTCCACCACGGTGGTGACGAGCATGGGCACGATGAACCACCAGTGCCCCGCGAAGGCGTAGAACACCACGCTGGTCAGCGCGATCCAGCGGAGCAGCGGCTGGCCGCGCAGGGTGAGCGCCACCGCGAGGGTCAGCGGCAGGAAGAGCACGAGGAATTCGAGGGAGCTGAACAGCACCCTCAGCCCACCTGCTTGGGATCCAGGAGGTCGCGGAGACCGTCGCCGAGCAAGTTCAGGCCCAGCACGGTGAGCGCGATGGCCCCGCCGGGGAAGATCGCGAACCAAGGATTCGTGGCGAGGAAGGCCTGCGACTCCCGCAGCATCAGCCCCCACGAGGGGTGCGGCGGCTGGGTGCCGAGGCCGAGATAGGCCAGGGCCGCCTCGGCGAGGATGGCCACCGGGAAGCTGATGGTGGCCTGGACGATGAGCGGCGACACCGTGTTGGGCATGATGTGGCGCCCGATGATGGTGGCGTCGCCGGCGCCCAGGGCGCGGGCCGCCGCCACGAAGTCGCGGTCGCGCAGCTCGAGGAACGAGGCGCGCGTGAGGCGCGCAAACACGGGCAGGAACGCCAGGCCGATCGCGACCATGCTGATCCCCACGCTGGGCCGGAACACCGCCGAGATCAGGAGCGCGGAGAGGATGGCCGGGAAGCCCTGTACGGCGTCCATCAAGCGCATGAAGGCCTCGTCGAGCCAGCCGCCGAAATAGCCGGAGATCACGCCGAGAAGAACGCCCAGCCCCATGCCGATGCCTACCGCGATCACGCCCACCAGGATCGAGGTGACCGCGCCCGTCATCACCCGCGAAAGGAGATCGCGCCCGAATTGATCGGTGCCGAAGGGGTGGGATCCGCTCGGCCCCTGCAAGCGCCCGGTGATGGACATCTCCAGCGGGTCCTTTGGCGTGTAGACCAGGCTCAGCGCGGCGGTCAGGAGCAGCACGAGCGTCACGCCAAGGCCCACGGTGAAGGTTACATGCCGAAGGGCGCGTCCTATCAGCACGCTCCGAACCCCCTCGCTGCGCTCGGGAATTGATTTGATCCACGGTCGCCCCAAGGGGCGACCTCTTTGGGGTGGCTTCGCGTCTCGTGGAGTTGCGCTCGATTCTTTGCCGTCATTCGTAGCGGATCCGCGGGTCCAGCACGCCGTAGAGGAGGTCCACCGCCACGTTGATGGTGACGATGACCGAGGCGACGAAGAGCACGACCCCCTGCACTACCGGCAGGTCGCGGGCGGAGATGGCGCCGATGGCGAGGCGGCCGAGGCCCGGGAGGTAGAACACGGATTCGAGCACGATGCTCCCCGCCATGAGCTGCCCGAGCTGAACGCCTGCCACGGTGAGGATCGGGATCATCGCGTTTCGGAGCACGTGACGGAAGAGCACCCGGCGCTCGGCCAGCCCCTTGGCGCGTGCGGTCTTCACGTACTCCTCGCGCAGCACTTCGAGCACGGCCGAGCGGGTGGTGCGCGCGAGCACCGCGAACTGGAAGAGGCCCAGCGCGACCGCGGGCAGCAGCAGCGACTTCAGCGCCGGCAGCACGCCCTGGCCCCAGCCGTCGAAGCCCCCCGACTTGAACCAGCCGAGCTGGACGGCGAAGAGCAGCACGAGGAGCAGACCCGCCCAGAACCCCGGCACCGCCACCCCGACCTGGGAGGCCGCCATCACGGCGTAGTCGCCCCAGCGCCGCTGATGCGTGGCGGCATAGACGCCGACGGGGAGGGCGACGAGGGCCATGAACCCGGCCGCGAGCAGGGTGAGGGGCAGCGTCACCGCGAGGCGCGACACCACCAGCGAGGCGACGGGGACGTCGTACTGAATGGAGCGGCCGAGGTCGCCCCGCGCGGCCCGCCCCACCCACTCGAGGTACTGGACCACGACCGGGCGATTGAGCCCGAGCGACTCGCGGATGCGCTGAGCCGTCTCCGCGTTGCCCTCGGTGCCGAGAATGATCAGCGCGGGATCGCCGGGAAGCACGCGCACGACCACGAAGACGAGCAGAGACACCAAGAGGAGGGTGACCGCCAGCGTGGCCACCCTCCTCAGGACGAATCGTCGCAACGGCCGCCCGCGCGGCCCCGCCTACTTCTGCCAGGCGACCTCGGAGAGGTCGAGCACCGGCAGCGGCAGGTCCTTCCAGAGCCCGGTGACGCCCTTCTTGGTCACGACGAGGCGCGGGTGCATGTAGAGCCACACCGCCGGCGCCTCGTCGGCCAGCATCTGCTGCATCTTCACGTAGAGCTCCCGGCGCTTCTTCTCGTCCACCGTGACCTGGGACTCCGCGTAGAGCTTCTGGAAGTCGGCGTTGTCCCAGCGGAAGTAGTACTTGGGGTTGGCGAAGTTCCCGATGTCCCAGGCCTCCGCGTGGCCGATGATCGACATCTCGTAGTCCGGGTTCTGGCAGGGCGCGAGGCAGAACACCTGCGAGAGCCACTGGCCCCACTCGATCTGCTCGATCTTGGCCCGGATGCCGACCTTGGCAAACTGGCTCGTGATGATCTCCGCGCTGCGCACCGTGTAGTAGTACTGGGGCGACACGCGGAACGTCACGTCGAAGCCGTTGGGATAGCCGGCCTCGGCGAGGAGCTTCTTGGCCTTGGCGGGGTCATAGGGGACCCGCTTCGACACGTCGACGAAGAACGGATTGAGGGGGTCGACGTTCGAGCCCAGGACCTTCCCGTAGCCGAACATCGCCCCCTTGAGCACCTCGTCCTTGTTGATGGCGTGGGTGACGGCCAGCCGCACCCGCTTGTCGGTGTAGGGCTTCTTGCTGTTGTTCATCGACAGCGTGACGTCGTTGGTGGTGTCGCCGTCGATCACCCGGAAGCGCGCATCCTTCTTCAGCTCGTCCACGCTCTCGGGGCCGATGCCGAACGCGGACACGTCGATGTCGCCGGCCTTGAGGGCGGCCACGGCGGCGTTGGGATCGACGATGAACCGGTAGATCACCTTGTCGAGATGGGGCAGCCCCTTCACCCAGTAGTCCTTGTTCTTCATGAGGATGATGCGATCGCCGCGCACCCACTCCGCCACCGTGAACGGGCCGGTGCCCAGCGGCTGGGTCTTGAGAGAATCCACCGCTTCACGGGGATAGATGATCGAGCCCTGCCGGGCCAGCGTGTAGAGGAACGTCGCGTCCACCCGCTTGAGCGCCACCGTGATCGTGTAGTCGTCCTTCACGATCACGTCCTGAATGGCCTCGTATTGGGTGCGGTAGGGGTGCTTGGTCTCGGGGTTCACCGCCCGGTCCAGCGCGAATTTCACGTCCGCCGCCTTCATCTCGCGGCCGTTGTGGAATCGGACGCCCTTTCTGAGAAAGAAGGTGTAGTTCTTGCTGTCCGTGGTGTACCAGCGCTCGGCGAGCCACGGCACCATCTTTCCCGTGCGGTCGATCTTGATGAGGCCTTCTTGCACGTTGTCGAACACCACGCCGGCGATGGCCGAGGCGGGATTGGTGGTGAGGTCGAGGCCGGGCGGCTCGGTGGAGACCTGGACGATCAGAGTGCCCGGCGCGCTCTGCGCCTCCGCCCCGGAGACCTCCAGGACCAGTCCGAGCGTGAGCACCAGCGCCATCCGCATCAGCGTCGCCATCGTCATGCCGTCCTCCCCGTGAAGAATGCGACGGTCCGGCGCAGTCCCTCCTCGAAGCCCACCAGCGGCTCGTATCCCATGTCGCGCTTCGCCGCGCTCACGTCGGCGAGGGTATGCGGCACGTCGCCCACCCGCCCCGGCTCGTGCGTGCGGCGGAGGGAGCGGCCGAGCATCGTCTCGAGCAGCGCGACGATCTCGAGCAGGCTGGTGCGGCTGCCGCAGCCGACGTTGTACGACTTGCCGGACACGGCGCGGGCGTCCGCCCGCGCGGCGAGGAGATTCGCCGAGACCACGTTGTCGATGTAGGTGAAGTCGCGAGACTGGGTGCCGTCTCCGTGGATGTGCAACGGCCTACCACCCATGCCCCACAGGATGAACTTGGGAATCACCGCCGCGTACTCGCTCTTGGGGTCCTGGCGCGGGCCGAACACGTTGAAGTAGCGGAGGCCCACCGTTTCCACGCCGAAGAGCCGGCTCCACACCGAGGCGTAGAGCTCGCCGGCGACCTTGGTGGCGGCGTAGGGCGAGATCGGCGCGGTGGGCTGGTCTTCTCGCTTGGGTAGCTCGGCTCGCTCCCCGTACACCGACGAGGACGAGGCGTACACGAGGCGGGGCTTCGCCTTCTGGCGCGCCGCCGCCACGAGAAGGTGGAGCGTCCCGGTAACGTTGGACGCGTTCGCGCCGAGCGGATCCTCGACGGAGCGCGGCACCGAGCGCAGCGCGGCCTGGTGGAAGATCACCGAGGCGCCGCGCACCGCCTTCTGCACGTGCGCGAGGTTCGCCAGCTCGCCGCGCTGGATCTCCAGGCGCGCGCCCTTGCCCGCGAAGGCGAGGTTCTTGCGGCTGCCCGTGGAGAAATTGTCGAAGACGCGGACGCGATAGCCCTCGGCGAGCAGGCGCTCGACGAGATGCGAGCCGATGAAGCCCGCTCCACCGGTGACGAGAGCGAGAGGTGGTGTAGCCATGGGGTGCGCGACGGCCCTCATTATGGTTGGCCCCCAATCGGCTTGTCAATCTTGGGGGCCCGGAAAAGGTGTTGACAGGGCGGGGGTTGGCTGGCACTATCGTCGCGTGATCAGCCGGCTTCTCGGCCTCCTACTTATGTAGCGGCAAGCGCGCTTCCCGCGCTTGCCGTCAACCTCCTGCGCAGTCCCGCCAGGAGGTTTTTTGTTTCTAGAGATCAGAACTGATCGACCACAGTGAGGGAAAGAGGGAACAGGACATGCCGCCAAAGCCCGTGACGCCGACCCCGATGCCGTTCGACAAGTACCGGCCCTTCGTGCCGCTCGAGCTGCCCGACCGCCGCTGGCCCGACGGAAAGCTCGTGCAGGCGCCCCAGTGGTGCTCGGTCGACCTTCGGGACGGCAATCAGGCGCTCATCGACCCCATGGATCCCCAGCGCAAGCGGCGGATGTTCGAGACCCTCGTCACGATGGGGTTCAAGGAGATCGAGGTCGGCTTCCCCGCCGCGTCCCAGCCCGACTACGACTTCGTCCGTATCCTCATCGAGGAAGACCTGGTCCCCGACGACGTCCTCATCCAGGTCCTGGTGCAGTGCCGGCCCGAGCTCATCGAGCGGACGTACCAGTGCCTTCAGGGCGCCCGTCGCGCCATCGTGCACTTCTACAACTCCACCTCCATCCTGCAGCGTCGGGTGGTGTTCGGGCTCGACAAGCCGGGCATCACGGAGATCGCCACCAGCGCGGCCAGGCTGTGCAAGCAGCTCGAACCGACTCTCAAGGGCACCGAGGTCTTCTACGAGTACTCGCCGGAGAGCTACACCGGCACCGAGGTGCCGTACGCGGTGGACATCTGCGAGGCGGTGATGGACGTGATCAAGCCCACCCCGCAGCACAAGATGGTGCTGAACCTCCCCGCCACCGTGGAGATGTACACCCCGAATCTCTACGCCGACACCATCGAGTGGTTCCTCCGGACGATCAGCCGCCGGGACTGCTTCCGCCTCTCGCTCCACCCGCACAACGACCGTGGCTGCGCGGTGGCGGCGGCAGAGCTGGGCGTGCTGGCGGGCGCCGACCGCGTGGAGGGCACGCTCTTCGGCAACGGCGAGCGCACGGGGAATGTGGACGTGATCACGCTGGCCATGAACCTGTTCATGCAGGGCGTCGATCCCAAGCTCGACATCTCCGAGATCGACAAGCTCCGGCGGGTCGCCGAATACTGCAACCGGCTGCCCGTGCACCCGCGGCATCCCTACGTGGGCGATCTGGTCTATACCGCGTTCTCGGGCTCGCACCAGGACGCCATCAAGAAGGGCATGGAGGCCCTGCCCAAGGGCTATGACGTGTGGGAGGTCCCGTATCTCCCCATCGATCCCAAGCACGTGGGGCGGACGTACGAGGCGGTGATCCGGGTCAACAGCCAGTCCGGCAAGGGCGGCGTGGCCTTCATCATGAAGATGGAGCACGGCTTCGACCTGCCGCGGCGGCTGCAGATCGAGTTCTCCAAGACCATCCAGGCCATCACCGAGGACAGCGGCACCGAGATCAGCCCCGCCGCGATGTGGGAAGCATTCCAGAAGGAGTACATGCCGAAGGCGCCAGCCTTCACTCTGCGCGGGCACGAGCTCAAGTCCGAGGACAGTGGCGACGAGACCCGCATCACCGCCGATCTGACGGTGCGGGGCGAGGCCCGGACGGTGTCGGGCAGCGGCAACGGCCCCATCGCCGCCTTCGTCGACGCGCTCCGCCGGGGCCTGGGGGCGGAGCTCGACGTGGTCGACTACGCCGAGCACGCGCTCGGTCAGGGCGCCGACGCCAGCGCCGCCGCCTACGTGGAGACCACCGGCCGCGACGGCGTCGTCAAATGGGGTGTGGGCGCCCACCCGAACATCATCACCGCCTCGCTGCGCGCCGTGCTGTCCGCGCTGGAGCGCCACTCGCGCTAGATCCGTCGCTCGGGGCGCGCCCGGCCACGTCGCGACGGCTCGCGATGTGGCCGGCGCGCCGCGCGTGCCCCCCTCGCGCCACGCGTGGTTTGACAAGCACTTGCGCCATCGCTAGTATGTGGCCCTCTTGCCCGACCGGAGCGTCTCTTCCGACCCGCTGAAGAAGGAGATTGCCATGCGCCGTCTGCCCCTTCCCGGATTGGTGTTGCTCCTCATCCTCGCCCTCGCCTGGCCCGGCCTCGCGGGCGCGCAGACCAAGGAGGACACCATCGTCTACTCGCTCCAATCGGACATCGACTCATGGGATCCGCCCGCGTCGGTCTTGCGCGAGGCGATCATCCTCGGGTATCACGCCTTCGACCATCTCGCCACGCGCGATCTCAAGACGCGGAAGGTGGGGCCGAATCTCGCCACCTCGTGGAAGAACCTCGACGACACCACCTGGGAAGTGAAGCTCCGCCAGGGCGTCAAGTTCCACGACGGCACCCCCTTCACCGCCAAGGACGTCAAGGCGACCTTCGATCGCGTGCTCGATCCCGCGCGGAAGATGACGGCCCGGGGCAACCACGCGAAGATCAAGAGCGTGGAAGTGGTGGACGACTACACGGTGCGCTTCAAGACCGACGGGCCCTACCCGCTCTTCGTCGAGCGCCTCACCGCGCAGGTGATGCAGTCCGAGAAGGTGATCCGCGAGAAGGGCGATCAGTGGATGGCTGAGAACCCGATCGGCACCGGCCCCTACAAGCTCGTGAAGTGGAACCGCAAGCAAGAGCACCTCATGGTCCGGAACGACGACTACTGGGGGACCAAGGCCTACTACAAGTACCTGCGCATCCGGATCATCCCCGAGAAAGCCACCGAGATCGCCGAGCTCCTCTCCGGCGGCGTGGACGTGATCAAGGCGGTGCCGCCGGATCAGATGGACGTGATCGAGAAGTCCGGCGTCGCGCGCACCGGCACCTCGCCGATTCTCCGCACCGCCATGCTGCAGCTCGACCAGGCCGCGCGCGGCGGGCCGAACCCGTTCACGGACCGGAAGGTCCGCCAGGCCGCCAACCTCGCGGTGGACGCCGACAGCATCATCAAGCACGTGCTGAACGGCCTGGGCGACCGCGTGGCCACCGGCATCAACCCCATGGCGTTCGGCTGGGACCCGAACCTCAAGCCCTACAAGCAGGACCTCGCCGCGGCCAAGAAGCTCCTCGCCGAGGCCGGCTATCCCAACGGCGTCGACATTGTCTTCAACGAAGGGCCCCCCGTGGTGGAGCCCGCCATCCAGCAGACCAACGACGCGATCGTGGCCGACATGGCCAAGGCAGGCTTCCGGGTGAAGCGCAACTACGTCGGCGACAACACCGTCCTGGTCGCGCGCACCAAGGAGGGCAAGTTCGGCCCCATGTTCAACTGGTCGTGGGGCTACTACTCGGTGTTCGACGCCGACGCGATCCTCTACGACGTGTTCAAGTGCGGCGAGCCATACAGCTACTACTGCAACAAGGAGCTGGACGATCTCATCGCCACCGGGCGCTCCACGCTCGACGCGAAGAAGCGCACCGAGATTTACGCGAAGGCGCAGAAGCTCCTCTTCGACGACGCGGCGTATCTCTACAAGTGGGGGCTCCGCGGGGTATGGGGCATCAGCAACCGCATCGACTACACCGCGCCCGCCGACGAGGTGGATCGCCTCTTCCTCGCGACACCAAGGAAGAAGTAGGAGCCGAGCCCGGCTCCCGTCGCCGTTGCGCCCCTTCCCGGCCGCCCGCCTCCGCCCACGAGGGGGCGCGGCGGCCGGGAAGCGGCGGGCGCGGGCCGGCCGCTGATGCGTCGTTACCTCGCTCGCCAGCTCGCCCAGCTCGTCGTGGTGGTGATCGGCATCTCCATCCTCTCCTTCGCCATCCTCCACGTCATCGGCGACCCCGTGCTCCTGCTCCTGCCCCAGAACGCCGGCAAGGAGGAGTTCGAGCGCTACCGGCACTTGCTGGGGCTCGACCGCCCCATCTACGTCCAGTACTGGACGTTCGCGAGCCAGGCGGTGCGCGGCGATTTCGGCCGGTCGTGGTACGGCGACGTCCCCGCCTTCCCGCTCGTGATGCAGCGCATGCCGCCCACCATCTACCTCACCTTCGCCGGCCTCGCCGTCGCGCTCCTCATCGCGGTCCCGCTCGGCACCCTCGCCGCCCTGCGCCGCCATTCGATCGTGGACACGCTCTGCACGATGTTCGCCACCGCCGGTCAGGCGCTGCCGCTCTTCTGGTTCGGCATCATGCTGATCATCCTCCTCTCGGTGCGGATGAAGCTCCTGCCCGCCTCCGGCTACGGCACGTGGCAGCATTTCCTCATGCCGTCCCTCTCCCTGGGGATGGCGTTCGCGCCGATCACCATGCGCCTGGTCCGCTCGGGGATGATCGAGGTCATGAGCATGGACTACATCAAGACGGCGCGCTCCAAGGGCGTGGCGGAGCGCCGCGTGGTGTGGAAGCATGCCTTCCGGAACGCGTCCATCCCGGTGATCACCGTGCTGGGGCTCCAGTTCGGTCAGCTCCTCGGCGGCGCCATCATCACCGAGACCGTCTTCGCGTGGCCGGGCGTGGCCAGCCTCACCGTGGACTCCATCCGCAACCAGGATTTCCCGGTGGTGCAGTGCGCGGTGGTGCTCCTCGCGCTCATCATCGTGCTGGTGAATCTGGTGGTCGACGTGATCGTGGGCTTCATCGATCCGCGCATCCGGGCGGGCGCGTGAGCGACGCGGTCGGCGCGCCGCCCGACGTCGCGGTCGAGCCGAGCGCGTCCGCCCCGGCCCTCGTGGGCGGATCGCCTCTCCTCCGGCGCCTCCGCCGCCTGCGCTTCGGCGTGGCCGCGGCGGCCATCCTGCTCGGCATCGTGCTGAGCGCGCTCTTCGCCCCCCTGCTCGCGCCGCACGATCCCCTCGTGGTCGACATCCGCCACCGCCTGTCGCCCCCGGCATGGATGGCGGGTGGCACGCCCGACCACCTGCTCGGCACCGATCAGATCGGGCGTGATCTGCTCTCGCGGGTGATCTACGGCGGTCGCATCTCGCTGATGGTGGGCGTGTCCGCGGTGATCCTGTCGGCGACCATCGGCATCCTCGCCGGACTCGCCGCCGGCTACTTCGGCGGCTCGATCGACTGGATCATCATGACGGTCGTCAACATCATCCTGGTCTTTCCGTTCGTGCTGCTCGCCCTCGCGGTGATCGCGGTGCTGGGCCCGAGTCTGCCCAACATGATCGCAGTGCTGGGGGTCGCCGGTTGGCCCATCTATGCGCGCGTCATCCGGGCCGAGACCATGGCCATACGCGAGCGCGAGTTCATCACCGCCGGGCGGGCCCTCGGGATGTCCCATCTGCGCCTGATCTTCCGCCAGATCCTCCCGAATCTCATCTCGGCGAGCGTGGTCATCGCCACCCTGCAGGTCGCCCAGGTCATCGTGCTGGAGTCGTTCCTGTCCTTCCTCGGTCTGGGCGTGCAGCCGCCCATCCCCGCGTGGGGCAACATGCTGGGCGAGGGGCGCGTCTACATGCTGAACTCGTGGTGGATCGCCGCCTTCCCCGGCGCCGCCATCTTCGTGACCACACTGGTGATCAACCTCATCGGCAATGCCCTGCGCGACTGGCTGGACCCGCGGCTCAAGCTCTGATCGGAGAGACCCGATGAACGTGTTCATCGCGATGATGTCCCACGAGACCAACACCTTCAGCAATATCCCGACGGACCGCCGCCAGTTCGAGGCGCGCAACCTTCACTACGGCGGCGAGCTGGTGGAGACGTACCGCGGCACCGGCACCTGCCTTGGCGGCATGATCCACGCGGCGGAGCGCCACGGCGTGCGACTGATCCCCTCGGTGGCGGCGGCGGCGTCGCCGGCCGGGCTCGTCACCAAGGACATCTACGCGCACGTGAAGCAGCGCATGCTCGCCGATCTCCGCGCGGCGGGCCCTCTCGACGGCGTGCTCCTCGATCTGCACGGCGCGATGGTGTGCGAGGGCATCGACGACGGCGAGGCGGATCTCATCGGCGCGGTGCGCGCGGTGGTCGGGCCCTCCGTGCCCATCGCGGTGACGCTCGACTTCCACGGCAATCTCTCCGAGGAGATGGTGCGCGGTGCCGATCTCCTCCACGGCTACAAGACCTACCCCCACGTGGACATGGGCGAGCGCGGCGTGGAGGCGACTGAGCGTTTACTCCAGGTGGTGGCCGGAAGGCTCCATCCGACCGCCGCGCTGCGCACCCCGCCCATCCTCCCGCCGCTGGGGAATCAGGGGACGGCGCACGGGCCGATGCGACGGCTCTACGACATGGCGGACGAGATGGAGAAGGATCCGCAGGTCATCTCGATCTCGCTCTTTGCCGGGTTTCCCCACGCGGACATCCCCCAGGCCGGCCTGAGCGTCTACGTCGTCACCGACGGGAATCAGGCTCTCGCCGATCGGCTCGCCGATCAGCTCGCGCGCACGGCCTGGGAGCATCGGCACGAGTTCATCCACCAAAGCCTCCCCGTCCCCGAGGCGGTGACGCGCGCGCTCGCCGCCGACGGCCGGCCCATCGTGCTCGCCGACATGGCCGACAACACCGGGGGCGGCGCCGCCGGCGACGGCACCGAAATTCTGCGCGAGCTCGTGCGCGTGGGCGCGCGCTCGGCGGTGGTGGCGTGCATCTGGGATCCGGCGGCGGTGGCCGCCTGCGTGAAGGCGGGCGTCGGCCAGTCGATCACCCTCGACGTGGGCGGCAAGGTGGACCAGCGCCACGGCGCGCCCCTGCGCGTCACCGGGGTGGTGCGCACCCTGTCGGACGGCCGCTTCATGCACAAGGGGCCGATGGCGCGCGGCCTCCCCGGCCGCCTCGGCACCACCGCCGTCCTGGACGTCAACGATATCAAGGTCATCCTCATCTCCTACCGCTGGCAAACCCTGGATCCGGAGATGATCCGCTTCGTGGGCCTCGACCCGCTCGAGCACAAGATCCTCGTGGTGAAGTCCACCATCCATTACCGGGCCGCCTTCGAGCCCATCGCCCGCGGGATCATCGAGGTGGACGCGCCGGGACTGTCCTCGTCCAATCTCGCGCGCTTCGACTTCAACCGCGTGCGGCGGCCCATCTTCCCGCTCGACCCCGACACCACCTACCCCTGACCATGGCGTTCCCGGGATTCACCGCGGCCGATTTCAAGGTCTTCGACCTCGAAGGCTTCGCGCCGAGGATGGGCGCGATCAAAGGACGGATCCGCCCCAAGCTCGAGGCCGCCGGCCGGGATCTCGTTCGCGACGTGACCCGCCTCGGCGGGGCGCCCGCCTTCGCGCACGTGGCCAAGCACATGCGCCGGACGGTGACCCCGCCCGACGACACCTGGGTCGCCTTCGCCGCCGACCGGCGCGGCTACAAGAAGCACTGTCACTTCAAGGTCGCGGTCTCGCGCAATGCCGTGCGCTTCCTCTTCGAGGCCGGGCCCGAGCACGCGAACAAGCGCCGGTGGGTGGCCGCCTGGAAAAAACACGCCCCCAAGCTCGTGCCGGTGTTCCGCCGGGCGCGAGGTCTCGCCTGGTTCAAGAACGAGCACGACGAGAGGCCCACCGCCGCGCTGGCCGAGCTGTCCGCCGAGGAGATCGCGCATCTCGCCGATGGGCTGACGCGCACCCGCGACGGTCAGCTCGTGCTGGGCCGCATGATCGGGGCGGACGAAGCCGCCCGCTGGAAGGCGGCGGACTACGCGCGCGCCGCACGGGAAACGTTCGGGGTGCTCGCCCCCTTGTATAGACTGAAGTGATGATCGCTCCGGGCGGCGCCCTGATCTTCGACATGGACGGAGTGCTGCTCGACAGCGGGGCGTGGCATCGCGCCGCGTGGGACGCGCTTCTGACCGAGCTGGGCGAGTCGCCCCCGCGGCCGGACTACTGGCGGCTCACCATCGGGCGGCCCAGCGAAGAAGCCATTCCGCTCCTCCTCGGCCGGCGCGTGTCGGACTGGGAGGCCTATCAGCTCGCGCGCCGCAAGCGCGACCACTACGCGCGCCTCTCGCGCCAGGGCCCGCGCGCGGTGGCCGGGGTCGCCGATTTCGTGGCGGACCTGGCGCGGCGCCGCGTGCCGCTGGCGGTGGGCACCTCCGCGTCGTCGTACGACGTCGATCACCTGCTGCGCGGCATCGGGCTCCTCCATCACTTCCCGGTCGTGGTGACCGCCGACGACGTCACGCACGGCAAGCCGAATCCCGAGGTCTACACGCTGGCCGCGCGGCGCCTCCGCGCGGACCCGACCCAGTGCTTGGTGTTCGAGGATTCGGTGGTGGGCATTCACGCCGCGCGCGCGGCCGGCATGCGCGCGATCGGAGTGGCGACCGCCTACTCCGCGGAGGAGCTCCATGCGGCCGGCGCCGAGCGGGTCATCGATCACTTCGAGGGCTTCGGGTGGGACTCGATCGGAAGCCCGTAAGCGCGCCCGCGTTCTGGGAAGCGCTCTATGCCGAGGGGCAGGACGGCTGGGAGCTGGGCGAGCCCAGTCCCGCGCTGGGCGCGTGGCTGGCCAAAGGCGGGCGATTCGTCCGCCGACTGGGGGAGCGCGAGGGCCATGGCTCGGCCTCCGCTGAAGGTAACGAGGCGCGGGCGCGAGTCGCTGTCCCGGGCTGCGGCCGGGGGCATGACGTCCGGCTGCTCGCGCGGCAGGGCTATCGCGCGGTCGGCTTCGACTTTGCGGCGCCGGCCGTCGCGGAGGCGCGCCGCCTCGCCGCCGCTGAGGGCGTGGACACGACCTTCGAGCAGCGGGACGTCTTCACCCTCGGGCGCGACTACCGGGAAGCCTTCGACGGCGTGTGGGAGTACACCTGCTTCTGCGCCATCGATCCCGGGCGGCGCGCGGAGTACGTCCACGTGCTGCGGACCACATTGAAACAGGGCGGCACGCTGCTCGCGTGCTTCTATCCGCTGCGCGACGGCGGCGATGGGCCGCCATTCCCCGTCGCGCGTGACGAGGTGGAGCGGCTGCTCACGCCGCACTTCACCATCATCGATTCCAGCGCGCCGGCGGCATCGATCGAGCGCCGTCGCGGCCTCGAATGGATGGTCCGCGCCGTCAGGGCCTGAGGTAACCTGATGTCAGTACCTGATAGGTGTGAGTAATGGAAGAATGTTCCGAGCGCCGTCGAGTGTGTTTACAGAGAGTTCCTTCCCGCCGCAACTGTTGTTCTCAAGCTTTCCCTCTGCGCTGCAACGATTTACCGAAGCTCCGCGTTACGACTGGCGACATGACGAGGCGACGCCTGGGCATTTCCTTAGTCAGGTTTCTTGCCAACCCTCCTCGCATTCCCGTCGCATGACCGCCGTCTCATTGTGCAACTGCGCAAATACCGGGAGTTCCTCGCATGTCGGCAATGCGTGGCGTGACACTTGCAGCCTTCCGGCAGTTGTCTGTGACGCTGTGCCTCTCGACGGGTGAGGAGAGTCCGTGCGCGGGTTCCGGGGAGCTGTCCTGGCAATGGCCCTGCTCACGACACCCCTGCCTGCCGTCGCGGCCACCCTGGGCCTGGACATCAGTGGCCCCGAGCAGGTGTTCACGAACCCCGTCGAGTTCACCATCGGCTGGGCGTTCGACGTGACGACCCCGGTTCGAGTCACGGCGCTCGGAGTGTGGGACGAGGGCTTGGACGGCCTCAATAGCGCGCACGGCGTCGGGCTCTGGACCGGCGCGGGGACCTTGCTCGCCTCGACCACCGTGCCCGCGGATCTTGGGGCCGAGCTCGAGGTGGCCTCCGCAGTCTCCCAGGGGCAGTGGCTGTTCGAGACCATTCCCACGTTGACCCTCGATCCCGGGCACTACGTGATCGGCGCGACGACGGACGCCGACGAGTTCCGGGCCTTCCAGGCCAGCGTCATCCTGGACCCCTCGCTGTCCAATATTGACTCGGGGAAGTTCGAGGTTGGCGCCACGCTGCAGTTCCCGGACCTCGACGAGGCGGACTTCGGTATCCACGACGAGTTCAGCCTCTTCGGGCCGAGTCTGCTCCTCGAGCCGGTCCCCGTCACGCCCGTGCCCCTCCCCGCGTCCCTCGCCCTCCTCGGCCTCGGCCTTCTCGGCGTCGGCGCGCGCCGCGTGATCGGGAATCGAGGCTAGCGGGCGAGGGCCACGCAGGCCACCCCCGCCAGCACCACGGCGGCGCCCACGAGCCGGCGCCCCACGTTCTTCTCGCCGAGCCACCGCCACCCCATCAGCACCGACAGCACGATCGAGAGCTCGCGCGCGGCCACCACGTAACCCGTCTTCGCCAGGCGAAAGGCGAAGAGCACGAGGAGGTAGCTCGTGAGGTTCAGGCACGAGGCGAGCAGGATGGTCCGCCAGTTGACGCGCCACTCCTCCGCGAGCGCGCGGCCGGCGCGCAGCACCGGCGGCGCCAGCAGGAGAGTCATCCCCGCGCCGAGGATGACGAGGTACGGCAGCGGGTGCAGCCGCGAGACGCCGACCTTGTCGACGAGGGAATAGGCGGCGATGGTCAACCCCGTCAATAAAGCCCATGACAGCCCCCTCACCCTCCCCTCTCCTCCCGTGGGGGAGAGGGAGAGGCGGGAGGCGAGCGCGATGGCGACGATTCCCGCGATCACGAGGACGATCCCGGCCGCGCCCAGCGCCGACGGAAGCTCGTCCAGGAGCAGCACGCCGACCAGCGGCACCAGCGCGACCCCGAGCCCGCGCGCGACCGGATAGACGAGCGAGAGATCGCCGCCCGCGCCATACGCGCGGGCCAGCGCGTAGAAGTAGACGAAGTGGATGACGATGGTCGCGCCGAGGAACGGCATGGCCGGCGCCGGGATCCCATCGTCCGGCAGATAGGAGAGTCCCGCCGGCGCCAGCGCGAGGGTGGCGAGCGCCACCGACGACCACAGGAAGGCCATGGGCGCGCGGGCCCGCTTGGCGAGCGCGTTCCAGCCCGCATGAATGGCGGCGGCGCACAGGACTAGAGCCAGAGCCGAGCCGGACATCCTCGACAGTCTATGCGAGGCTGGACGGAAGCCCGCCCTTCGTTGTACGCTCCTGCCCACGCCGCTGGCCGCCATGGGGCGCGCGTACCGCCGATTCCCGGACACTCTTCTTCATCGCTGAGGAGGACACACGATGGGCGCCATCTCGCGTCGCCAGTTCCTCGCCACCACCGGGGCCGCGGCCGCCGGCACTGCCGTCGGGCCGTGGGTGCTGCGGGCCCATGCGCAGGCTTCCACGATCAAGATCGGGATCCTCTTCGACCACACGGGCCCGTTCTCCGCCGCCGGCTCGCTCAACTGCTGGCGGGGCGCCAAGATGATCATCGACCTGGTGAACGAGAAGGGCGGCGTGCTCGGCAAGCACAAGATCGTCCGGGTGGACGGCGACAGCCAGTCCAAGGCCGAGGTCGCCATCAATGAGGCGGAACGCCTGCTCAACGTGGAGAAGGTCGACGTGCTGGCCGGCGTCTATTCGAGCGCGCACGCGGTGCCACTGGCCGAGCGGGTGGACAAGCAGAAGCGCTTCCTGTGGATCACCACCGCGATCTCGGACGCGGTCTTCAAGGACCGGAACCTCCAGTACACATTCCGGCCTCAGCCCAACGGCGGCCTCTTCGGCGCCATCTCCGTGCAGTACATCACCGCGTTCGCCCAGGAGAGGCTCAAGGCGGCGCCCAAGGACCTGCGCAGCGCCATCATCTACGAGGACGGCCCCTACGGCACCGGCGTGGCCGCGGCCAACGAGGCGGAAGCCAAGAAACAGGGCATGAACGTGGTCCTCAAGGAAGGGTATTCGATCCAGGCACCCGACCTCTCCTCGCTCGTCACCAAGCTCCGCTCACAGCGGCCCGACGTGCTCTTCCACACCGGCTACAACCCCGACATCGCCCTCTTCCTCCGTCAGGCCAAGGAGCAGGGGCTCCGCGTGAAGGCCTACGTGGGGCACGGCGCGGGGCACAGCCAGGTCGACAAGCTGAAAGAGAGCTTCGGGGTGGCCGACATCGAAGCCTTCCACTCGGTCGACCCGGTGGCGTCGCAGCTCCTCGACGCCAAGAAGCTCAAGGCCGGCGTGGGCGAGCTCACCGCGGAGATGGTGAAGCGGTACCAGAAAGAGTTCGAGCCCAACATGGACGCCAAGGCCATCGCGCCGCACGTGTCGATGGGCTTCAACAATCTCTGGATCCTCCTGAACGACGTCCTTCCCCGCGCCATCCAGAAGCACGGCGGCTTCGGGCCCGATGCGCTCGCGAAGGCGGCGCGCGAGACCGACATCCCCGAGGGCGGCACGATGATGGGCTACGGCGTGAAGTTCCTCGGCGAGGGCAACCCGATGCGCGGCCAGAACGAGCGCGCGTTCCCCGTGGTGTTCCAGGTGCACGAGGGAAAGTTCGAGGTGGTGTTCCCGAAGTCCGTCTCCACCGCGGCGCCGATCTTGCCGCTGCCGGCGTCCTCGCCGTGGGCCGCTCGCGGCTGATCTGACCCGGAGGGGCCGGGGCGCGCGGTCGGGCGCCCCGGCCTCCGCTCCGCCCCATGCTCACCGTTTCCCGCCTCACCAAGCGCTTCGGCGGCTTCACCGCCCTCCACGAGGTCTCGATGGAGGTGCGGGAGGGCGAGATCCTGGGGCTGATCGGCCCCAACGGCTCGGGCAAGACCACGCTGTTCAACTGCATCTCGGGGGCGCTGCTCCCTTCGGGAGGCGCCATCACCTTCGGCGGCGCCGCGATCGGCGGGCTCACCCCCGATCAGATCTGCCACAAGGGCATCGCGCGCACGTTCCAGATCCCCCGGCCGTTCCGCAAGCTCTCCATTCTCGAGAACGTCGCGGTGGCCGCCCACTATGGCGCGAGCCAGCGGGGCACCGAGGCGCAGGCGCGCGACTACGCCCGTGAGACGCTGGCGCTGGTGGGGCTACCCACCGATCCCGGCGCCTCCCCCGCGCTCCTGGGCGCGGGCGGGCTCAAGAAGCTCGAGCTGGCGCGGGCGCTCGCCACCCGGCCGCGGCTGCTCCTCGCCGACGAGAGCCTGGGCGGCCTCGACCCATCCGAGATGCACGACGCCGCCGAGCTCCTGAAGCGCATCCGCCGCGAGCTCGGCATCACCATCGTCTGGGTCGAGCACATCATGGCCACGCTCATGCGAGTGGTGGACCGCATCGTGGTCCTCGACCACGGCGAGAAGATCGCGGAAGGCACGCCCCAGCAGGTCGCCGAGGACCCCACCGTGGTCGAGGCCTATCTCGGCGAGAAGCTCGTGCTGTCGTGACCGCCGCCTGACATGCTCGAGCTCCGCGCGATCAGCGCAGGCTACGGCCAGTTCACTGCCCTCTGGGACGTCAGCCTCCGGGTGGACCGGGGCGAGGCGGTGGCGGTCGTGGGTCCGAACGGCGCGGGCAAGACGACGTTGCTCCGCGTGATCTCCGGGCTCATCGCGCCGCGGGCCGGCGCCCTCACCTTCGACGGAGCCGAGCTGACCGGGCGCCCCGCGCATCACATCGTCGCGCACGGGATCGCCCATGTCCCCGAGGGGCGGCGGCTCTTCCCCGCCCTCACCGTGGCGGACAACTTGAAGATGGGCGCCTTTCTCCCCGCGGCGCGCGCGCGGTTCGCGGAGAGCCTCGAGCGGGTGTACGCGCTCTTCCCGGTGCTCGCCGAGCGTCGGGCCCAGCGCGCGGGCAGCATGTCCGGCGGCGAGCAGCAGATGCTGGCGATCGGCCGGGCCCTCATGTCGCGGCCCAAGATCATCCTGCTCGACGAGCCGTCGATGGGGCTCGCCCCGGTGATGGTGCTCCGGCTGTTCGACCTCATCCGCCGGGTGCGCGAGGAGGGCTACACCATCCTCGTGGTCGAGCAGAACGTGCGGCAGGTGCTCAAGCTGGTGGATCGAGCCTATCTCCTCGAGGTCGGCCGCATCCGCACGGAGGGCCGCGCCACCGAGCTCTCCGAACAAGACTTCGTCCGCAAGGCCTATATGGGCGTCTAGCGATGATCGACCCGATCTTCCTCGTGGAGGCGGCGGTCAACGGCGTGCTGCTGGGCGGCGTCATCGCCCTCCTCGCCCTCGGCCTCAATCTCATCTTCGGCGTGCTCGACATCGTGTGGATCGCCTACGCCGATCTCGTCATGCTCTGCATGTATGCGATCTACTTCCTGGTGGCCGTGCACGGCTGGCCCATCTGGGCGGCCGGCCTGGCATCGCTCGCGGTGGGCGCGCTGCTCGGGGTGGCCGTGCACCTGCTGATCATCTCGCCCATCCTCACGAGCCCGCCCATCAACCAGCTCCTCGCCACCGGCGGGCTGCTCTTCTTCGTGCAGTCCGCGGCCACGCTCTTCTGGACCACCGACCACCGATCCGTTCGCCTCTCCCTTCCCTCGTGGGAGATCGGCGGCATCTTCATCCCCGCCACCCGCCTCATCCCCTTCGGCATCTCCATTCTCGCGGTGATCGGCCTCTACCTCTTCCTGACCCGGACGTACATCGGCACCGCCATCCGCGCCGTCTCCCAGGACCGCGAGGCCATGTCCCTCATGGGGGCGAGCCCCCAGCGCATCTACGTCGTGACCTCCGCGGTCGGCGGGCTCATGGCTGGCCTCGCCGGCGCGCTGCTGATCTTCCAGTACGCGGTGCACCCATTCTTCGGCGGCCAGTTCGGGCCGCTGACGTTCATGGTGTGCGTGCTCGGCGGGCTCGGCAACATGGTGGGCGCGTTCGTGGCGTCCTTCATCATGAGCGAAGTGATCGCGGTAGGCGGCGTGGTCATGTCCACCGAGATGGGCTACGTGATCGCCTTCGTGATCTTCATCGTGATGATGTTCGTCCGCCCCGGCGGCATCCTCGCGAGGCGCCAGTGACGCGCGGCCGCGCTCTCGCCGGCGTCCTCCTCCTCGTGCTGCTGCTCCAGCCGCTCATCCCGCTGGGCGGCTACCGGCAGTACGTGCTGCACGTCGCCATCCAGATCTTCATCTGGTCCTTCATCGGCAGCGCGTGGTCGCTGATGGGCCGCTTTCAGCTCGTCTCTCTCGGCCACGGCGCCTTCCTGGGGGTGGGCGCGTACGCGACCGTGCTCCTCTGGAACCTCTACGGAGTCACGCCGTGGCTGGGCGCGGTGGCGGGCATGATCCTGGCCGGGCTCCTCGCGGTGGTGGTGGGGCTTCCCTGCTTTCGCTTCCGCGTGGTCGGGCACTACTTCGGCCTCGTGACCCTCGCGGTGGGGGAGGTGATTCGCCTGCTCATCGTCGCCGAGCGCGACTGGACCGCGGGTTCGCTCGGCCTCACCCTCCGCAGCGCGGGCGGCGATTCCCTCTGGGCCCTCCAGTACGGCAGCAAGCAGGTGTTCTACTACGGAAGCCTCGCGCTGCTCCTCGTCGGCCTCTGGATCTGGCACCGGGTGGACCGCAGCATGGCGCGGGCGGCGCTCGAGTCGATCGGCGAGGACGAGACCGCCGCGGCGTCGGTGGGCATCCACGTGACGCGCTTCAAGCTGGGCATCACCGTGCTCTCGGCGGCGCTCACCGCCCTGGGTGGATCCCTCTACGCTCAGGCCATTGCCTACGTCAACCCGGAGACCCTCTCCGGCATCGGGGTGTCGCTCAAGATCGTGTTCGCGGTGGTGCTGGGCGGGATGTACACGCTGCTCGGCCCGCTCGTGGGCACCGCGCTCACCACCGCGCTGGCGGAATTCCTCCGCATCCTGTTCGGGCTCAAGCTCCTCGGCATGGCCGACACCATCTATGGCCTGCTCCTGATCATCTTCATCATCTTCCTGCCCGACGGCATCTACGGGAGCGCGCGCGCGGCGCTCGATCGCCGGGCCACCCGGAGGGCGGAGGGCGCCTCGATCACCGCGAAGGCGTCGGTGTAGCGCCTATCGCCCGGCCCGCGCGTCGGGCATAATGACCGCGATCACCTCAGGAGGTATGGCATGGCGCGGTGGAGCGTGTTTCCCGAGGACGCGGAGCCCCCGAAGGCGGCGCTGAAGCTGGCCGAGCAGGTGGAGCAGGACGGCGGCGCGGTGCTGACGATCTATCGCGAGCCGGTGGGGGATCACTGGCAGATCTTCTGCCTCTTGCCCTCGGACAAGGTGGATGCGACCCCCTATCAGCGCGATCCGTCTCCGACCCACGTCAAGCGCCTCCTCGAGTGCGTGAAGAAGGTCGATCGATTCGTCGACCCCATCGTGGTGATGAGCCCGGAGCCGGGACGATATTGGACCCCGAATGGAAATCACCGGCGAATCGTTCTCGAGAAGCTCAAGGCCAAGATGGTGCCGGCGATCGTGGTGGTGGAGGCCGAGGTCGCGTATCAGATCCTCGCGCTCAATACCGAGAAGGCCCACAACCTCAAGGAGAAGTCCCTCGAGGTGATTCGCATGTACAAGGGCCTCGTGAAGGAAGAGCCCGACCGCGGCGAGGAGGCCTACGCCTTCCAGTTCGAGGCTCCCCACTTCATCACGCTGGGCCTGCTCTACGAGCGGAACAAGCGCTTCTCGGGGGGCGCCTTCGCGCCCATCCTCCGCCGCGTGGACAAGTTCCTGAAGGGGCACTTCCCCAAGACGCTCGGCGAGCGCGAGGAGCGCGCCGACATGGTCGCCGAGGCCGACGAGGCGCTCGTCAAGGTCGTGGCGAAGATCAAGAAGCGGGGCATCAACCATCCGTATGTGAAGAACTACGTGCTAGCGCGGACCACGCCGCTCACCCGCCAGCGGAAGACCCTCCCCACGTTCGAGCAGACCTTCAAGAAGCTCGTGGCCAACCTGGAGGAGTTCGACACCTCCAAGGTGCGGTACGAGGACGTGCAGCGCGCCGGCATCATGGCGGCGCCTGCGGCGGGCTAGACCATGGCGGCGCCGCCGAAGCTCTCCACGGATCACGTGACCTCGCGCCTGCGCGACCTCCCGGGCTGGACCCTCGAGGGGGGCAAGCTCCACCGCGAGTTCACCTTCACCGACTTCGTGGCCGCCTTCGGCTTCATGACCGAGGTGGCCCAGGCCGCCGAGGCGCTGGAGCATCACCCGGAGTGGTTCAATGTCTGGAACCGCGTCACCGTGGACCTCAACACCCACGACGCGGGCGGGCTCACCGAGCTCGACTTCTCCCTCGCCGCGCGCATGAGCGAGCTCGCGGCCGCGCCGCCCCACCGGCGGCTGCCCGACCCCCCCGACGCACTCGCCGCTTCGTAGATCGTGCGCGATCGCGTCGTCATCATCAGCGGCGGCACCGGCGCCCTCGGTCAGTCTATCGTGCTCGCCTTCCTCGCCGCCGGCGCCCGCGTGTGCGTGCCCTACGTCGTCCCCGCCGAGCAGGCGGCGCTACAGGCGCGGCTGGGGCCCGCGGAGGCCGCGCGGGTCGAGATGAAGCCCTGCGATCTCGCCGACGAGGCCGCGGTCAGCGCCTACGTCGGGGAAATCACGGCCAAGCACCATCGGATCGACGTGCTCGTCAACGCGGTGGGGGGCTTCGCGGGTGGCGACCTCGCCTCCACGCCGCTGGCCGAGTGGAATCGCATGATGACACTCAACCTCACCACCGCGGTGGTGGGCTGCCGGGCGGTGCTGCCCGACATGACGCGGGCCCGGTGGGGCCGCATCGTGAACATCGCCTCCCGGGCGGTGGTCCCGCCCCAGGGGGGCTTCATCGCCTACACGGTCTCGAAGGCGGCGGTGATCACCCTCACCCAGGCCCTGGCCCAGGAGGTGCGGGCGCACGGCATCACGGTGAACGCGGTGTTGCCGAGCACCATGGACACGCCGGCCAACCGGAAGGCGATGCCCGACGCGGACCGCTCCGGCTGGGTGTCCACGGAGTCGGTGGCACGGGTCGTGGCCTTTCTCGGCTCCGAGGCCGCCGATGCGGTCACCGGCGCCGCGGTGACGGTATAATCCCCCGCGTGATCAACCTGCCCCCGTCCCGATGCCGGCGGCGCACGCTCGCTGCGCTCGGCTTCTGTGCCCTGCTCGCGGGCTGCGCGGCCCCTCAGAGCGGAGCGCCCGTCGTCGTCGCCGCCGACCCCGCCCCGGCGGCCGTCCGCGGCGAGCTTCCGCCGCCCACTCGCACGGTGCTGCCGAACGGGCTCCGCCTCATCTATCAGGACCACCGCGCCTCGGACATCGTGGCCGTCTACCTCTGGGTCGGCGTGGGCGTGCGCTACGAAAAGCCCGACGAGCTCGGCTACGCGCACTTCCAGGAGCACATGCTCTTCAAGGGTACGGACACGTGGGGGCCCGGGTACATCGATCGCGCGGTGGAAGGCGTGGGGGGCCGCTCGAACGCGGTGACGTCGTTCGACTACACCACGTTCTATATCGTGGTACCGCGCGAGGCCACCGAGACCGCCATCCAGCTGCTCCACGACATGGCGTTCCGCTCCGCCTTCGATCCCGCCGAGATCGCCCGCGAGCGCGAGGTCATCTTCGAGGAAGCGCGCATCGAGACGGACAATCCCCGCACCGCCATCGTGCGCCAGCTCTACGGCATGGTGTTCGAGGGTCATCCTTACGGCCGCCCCGTGCTCGGGGTGCCGGCGACCATGAACGCGGCCACGCGCGAGCGCCTCAAGACGTTCAACCAGCACTACTACACGCCCGAGAACATGGCTCTCGTGGTGGCCGGGCCGGTGGAGGAGCGCGCGGTGCGCGCCATGGTCGATCGCACGTTCGGCCGCGAGCCCCGGCGCGGCTACACGGCGCCACCTCTGCCCGCGCCCAAGCCCATCGTCGGCGTGCAGCGCCGTGACGTGGAGCGACCCGAGCAACAGTCCCTCCTCGCGATGGGCTGGGCGGCGCCGCGCTCGGATGATCCCGACGGCTACGCCATCGATCTCCTTGCTTCCATCCTGGCGGGGACGGAGTCGAGCCGCCTCGCCAAACGGCTTCGCGACGACGAGCGGATCGTGTCGGGCATCACCATGAGCTATGCCGCGCTGGTGGCCGGCGGCATCGTGTCGCTCCGTGCCGAGCTCGAGGCCAAGGATCTCGCGCGAGCGGAGCAGATCATCCTGGAGGAACTGGGGAAGATCCAGGAGTCCGGCCCCACCGAGGATGAGCGGCAGCTTGCGGTGACCAAGTTCGAGTCCGAGCACGCGTTCTCGGTGGAGACCTCGGAAGGCCTCGCCAATGCCTACGGCGTCGCCGAGACCACGTGGGTGCTCGAGGAAGAGCTTCGCTACGTCGAGCGCCTGCGCCAGATCACCCGCGAGCAGATCCGCGACGCCGCCCGGCGCTACCTCTCGCGCCAGAACTACGCGCGGCTGGCCTTCCTCCCCCGCAAGGAGCGCTGAGAGCCATGCGCCGCCGCACATTCCTCGCCACCGCCTCCGGGCTGGCCGCGTGGGCCGCGCGGCCAGCGGGCGCCCCCGCGCAAACCGCCCCCGTCACCGAGGGTGTCACGCGGACACAGCTCCCCAACGGCTTCACCCTGCTGGTCCGCGAGAATTCGACCGCGCCGGTGGTGGCGATGTCGCTCATCACGCGAACCGGCACGCGCTGGGAGACGCGCCGGGATGCGGGGATCGTCAATCTCCTCCAGCTCATGATCGTGCGCGGCACCTCGACGATGGACGGCGGCCAGATCGTGGAGGCGGCCGACCGGATGGGCGGGAGCATCGACGCCTACGGCGACTCCGACTACGCCGAGGTCCCCGGCACCGCGCTGTCCCGCTACACCGCGGGCATCCTCGACCTGGTCGCCGACATCGCCCTGACCCCGACCATTCCCCAGGGCACCACCGACGCCGTGCGCGACTTCATCCTCAACCAGATCCGCAACCGCGGCGACAAACCCTACGACGTGGCGGCGGACACGCTGCTCGCGAGCCTCTTCGGCGACCACGGCTACGCCTGGAGCCCCACCGGCCGCCGCGACGCGGTGGAGCGGATCGATCGCAACGCGCTCATCGAGGAGTACCGGCGCTTCTACCTGCCCGGCGAGCTGGTGCTCGGGGTGAGCGGCCGGGTGCGCGCGGGGGAGGTGCTGGACCAGGTCCAGAAGCGTTTCGGCGGCATGGTGCCGGGGCCGCGTCCGCCGCTTCCCCGCGTCGCCCTGCCGGCCATGGCCGCCTCCCGCCAGGTGCTCGAGGTGCCGGGCGCCCAGGCGCAGATCCTCTCGGGCGGCCCCGCGCCCAGCATGACCGAGCCCGACCACGCCGCGGTGAAGGTGCTGGGGGCGATCCTGGGGGGCGGCCTGGCCTCGCGCTTCTTCTCCGAGCTGCGCGATCAGCAGGGGCTCGCCTACACCACCGGACTGCTCTATCCCACGCGCATCGACCGGTCGTACGTCCTCGCCCAGCTCGGCACCGCGCCCGAGAACGTCGACCGCGCGGAAGCCGCGCTGCGCGCGCAGCTCGAGCGCATCCAGCGCGAGCCCGCCACCGCGGAGGAGATTCGCGTGGCGAAGGCCTACACCCTGGGTAATCTGGCCATGGATCGCCGGACCAACGCGCGGCAGGCGTGGTATCTGGCCGCTTACGAGGCGGCGGGCGTGGGGCAGGAGTATCTGGACAAGTACTCGGCGGACATCCAGACGGTCACGGCCGCTGACGTGCAGCGGGTGGCGCGCACTTACCTCGCCACGCTCCGTACCGTCATCGTCCGCCCGCCGAAGCCCTAGCGTCCTCGAGCAGGTCGGGAAACGCCCGGAGGATCCGGTCGGGCTTCACGGCGCTGCCCGCGGGCAGCCCTTGGCCGGGCCCATCGATCCAGGCCGCGGAGAGCCCGAGCCGCTGCGGCGCCGCCACGTCCCACTCGAGGTGGTCGCCCACCATCCAGGCGCCGGCGGCGGGCACGCGGAGCGCGCCGAGCACGTGGCGATACACCGCCTCGTCCGGCTTCCCCGCGCCGAACTCGCCCTCGATCACGATCACGTCGAAGTAGGGCGCCAGCTCGTACTGCTCGATCTTCCGGCGCTGCTGGCGCCGGTCGCCATTGGTCACCAGCGCCATCGGCAGGCCGCGCGCGCGCAAGCGCCCCAGCGCCTCGCGCACGCCCGGGTAGAGGGCCATCTGCTGCCAGCGGCTCTCCGCGTAGGCCTCGGCCACCTCGGCGGCGAGACCATTCCGGTCGGCGCCAATCTCGGCGAGCGCGTGCGCGACGATCTTGGTCCAGGCGCCCATCATGTCGGTGCGCTCCATCCGGTGGCGCGCGGGATCGTCCCACAGCCACCGGCGCGACCGCGCCAGCTGGGGAATCAGGCGCGCCGCATCCACGCCGGCCGGCACGGCCACACGGTCACAGGCGCCGGCCCAGCACTCGTCCACGCCGCCCGAGTAATCGAGCAGCGTGTCGTCGAGGTCGACGAGCAGCGCGTTCACCCCTTCACCCCCTCAACGCCTCTCCCCCTCACCCTACCCTCTCCCCCTCTGGGTGAGAGGGTTCGACCTGCGCAGGCTCGGGCTGGCCGAACGGCGGCAGCTCGGGACGACAGACCTGGCGGAAATTGCACCAGCGACAGATGCGCAGGTCCTCCGCGCGCTCGAAGTCGGTCTCCTCGGCGAGGTTGCGCGCAGGGTCGCGGAGATAGGCCTTCATGCCGCGGGCGGAGAAACGAATGTGCTCGCGCACGCGGTCCAGGGCTCCCACGTCCCAGGGATGGGTGGTGGCCTTGCCCTCGCGGAGATTGACCTCGTGCAGATCCACCCGCGAAGGATCAACGCGCAGCACCTCGAGGGCATAGAGCGCGTACCCGGCCAGCTGCAGCGACGCCTCGCCCCCGCCGCCACCCGTCTTCCAGTCCACGAGCTGGAGGCGATCGGCGGTGCTCCAGTAGCCGAAGTCGGGCGCCGCGAACACGCGGATGCCCTCGAAGTCGAAGGCGTTGATGTCCTCGATCAGCACCCAGCGCTCGACGGGTGTGGCCTTGATGTCGACGAGCAAGGGTAGACGGTGGAAGTTCCGCAAACAGCGCACGACGTTGTCGCGGATGGCCTGCCACTCGGCGTCGCGGACGGGCACGCCGTACTCGTGCTCGAAGAGCCCGGCTCGCTTCGGCGACTCTCGGTAGACGCCGGCGCGCGAACCCTTCCACTCCTGGCGCATCTGGCTCACCGTGCTCTCGATCAGCGAGGCCTCGGAGAGGGCGTAACCGTCGCGCATGGCGAGGAGCGCGCGCTCGATCGCCTCGTGCACTAGGCGCCCGGCCCACATCTGGCGGGTGCCCAGCTGCTTGAGCACGTAGAGGAGCCGCGTGCGCTGGGCGGACTCCGCGTCCCAGCCGCCCCAGGCCCCGTAGTACTGGAAGTAATAGCGGCGGCGGCAATCCTGGAAGACGTTGTCGCGGGTGCGGGACCAGGAAAATTCGTTGACGAGGTCGGCCACGGCCTCAGAATAGCAGGGTCCGCGGCGATTGGGCACCGAACCCCGTCCGAAGGAGGCGCGTCATGTCCCGCCGGCTCCCCATTCCGGCAGCATGCCTTGGCATCCTCCTCCTGCTGAGCGCCTCGCCGGTCCGGGCCCACGACGACGATAAGCTCGGCACCGTGCACTTCGAGACCTCCTGCTCGGCGGCGGCCCAGCCCGCGTTCGACCGCGCGGTGGCCATGCTGCACTCGTTCTGGTTCCAGATGGCCCTGGGCGCCTTCGACGAGGTGGCGAAGCTCGATCCCACGTGCGGCATGGCGTACTGGGGCAAGGCCATGACCTGGTGGGGGAATCCGCTCAGCGGGCCGCCGGTGGCGCGGGGGCTCACCGAGGGATGGGCGGCCATACAGCGCGCCAAGGCCGTCGGTGCCAACACTCCTCGCGAGGCGGCCTATATCGGCGCGGTGGAGGCCTTCTACGAGGACGCGGACAAGGTCGACCACCGGACCCGCGCCCTCGCGTACGAGAAGGCGATGGAAGCCATCACCGTGCAGTACCCGAACGACCCGGAGGCGCCGATCTTCTACGCGCTGGCGCTCAACATCACCTTCGTCCCCACCGACAAGACCTACGCCAATCAGCTCAAGGCCGCGGCGATTCTCGAAAGGGCCTTTGCCGCCCAGCCCGACCACCCGGGCGTGGCCCACTACCTGATCCATAGCTACGACTTCCCGCTCATCGCCGCGAAGGGCCTCCCCGCCGCGCACCGCTTCGCCTCCATCGCGCCCTCGTCGCCCCACGCGCTCCACATGCCGTCTCACATCTTTACGCGCGTGGGCGCCTGGGAGGAGTCCATCGAGTCCAACCGCGCCTCCGCCAAGGCGGCGATGAGCGAGCTCGGCGCGGCGCAGGGCGGCTACTCGACGTACAACGCGCTCCACGCCATGGACTATCTGACCTACGGCTACTTGCAGCTCGGACGCGACCGGGAAGCGCGCGCGGTGGCGGACGAGGTCAGCGCCATACGCAACATCGACATCGACAACTTCGTCGCGGCGTTCGCCTTCGCGGCCATCCCCGCGCGCTACACGCTCGAGCGCAGCCGCTTCTCCGATGCCGCCGCGCTCACCCTGCACCCGGCCGATCTCGGGTGGCAGCGCTTCCCACAGGCCGAGTCCATCCACTGGTTCGCGCGCGGCCTGGGCGCGGCACGGAGCGGCAACGCCGCGGGCGCTCGCGAGGCGCTCGTCCGGCTGGAGGGGCTCCGCGACGGCATGGTGGCGGCGAAGAACGGGTACTGGGCGGAGCAAGCGGAGATCCAGCGGCGCGGCGTCGAGGCCTGGCTTGCCCAGGCGGAGGGCCGTCCCGCGCAGGCGGTGGCGCTGATGCGCGCGGCCGCCGAGCTCGAGGCCGCGACGGAAAAGCACCCGGTCACGCCGGGCGCCATCAAACCGGCTCGCGAGCTCCTGGGCGAGATGCTGCTGGCCCAGGGACAACCGGAGGCGGCCCTCACGGAGTTCGAGGCCTCGCAGAAGATCGATCCCAATCGCCTCGCTGCGCTCTTCGGGGCAGCCCGGGCCGCCGAGACTGCCGGCGATGCCGCGAAGGCGCGCCGGTACTACGAGCGCGTGGCCGAGCTCGGCCAGAAGGCCGATGCGGACCGAGCCGAGGTGGCGGCGGCCCGGGCGTACCTCACGAAATAGCTCGCGAGCGCCGAGTCCTCGCGGTACCCCCCCCCGGTCGCGCCGCATGGCGCGTGACTCGCACCGCGGAATAGGATCAATAAGGGGGCCCTCCATGTCCGGCTATGCCGTCGCGGTCGACAAGGTGCTGGCCTAGGCGATCAAGACCGACACCGACGGCCTCGCCGGGGGCGACTTCGACGTGAAGAGCGACAGCTACGAGATACCGCCGCGTGTCGGACCCGCAGGCGCGCGCGGTGGGCCTGGGCCGGCGCGACTTTCTCAAGCTCGCGGGTGGGGCCGCCGCGGTCCGGGTAACGTCACCACGCAGATTTCCCCGATCAGCCCGGGCGACAAGCTCACGTTCAGGCGGGAAGGATC
>Ga0207428_10000478_pt1 | contig 48328 bp, 41 predicted proteins | sample RhiMethybrSRZTD1_FD_187600 | JGI IMG/M metagenome (GOLD analysis project Ga0207428, IMG submission 187600) | Populus rhizosphere microbial communities from Tennessee, USA - Rhizosphere MetaG P. TD hybrid SRZTD1 (SPAdes) (version 3) | ecosystem: Host-associated > Plants > Roots > Rhizosphere >...
CAAGATGGAGTAAATTATTTTCAGAATTATGTAAGACAATATTTGGATAATTACTTGAACAAAAGGTGGAATTAGTATCTTTCAAGAATCCGTATTTCTCGATCAAACAACGCGAAATTGTACTACTTGCAAGATCTCTGTTTGAACAAATTAGTGTATAATTGGCAGACAACTCTGAATATCTGAAATCCTTCTAAATTTATTGGTATATGAAACCGATAAAAATAATTTTAGTTCACAATATACTATTAACTGAATAGATAATGAGAAAATATTGTCCGTTGGTGCTACAACAATTTCTAAGCGTCCATTTGGAGTAATATATCTTTCAAATAAATGGCTTGAGTTTATTCAATATAGATAGCTGGTTTATACGGCCTGGCAAATTTTGACTTTTGCTTAGGGTCATATTTGTCACTACTGTCTTCACAATAGATACTTACTTCAAGCTGATCATTTCCAATTTCACTAATTAGTAAAGATATAGCATCTTGTAGAGGTATCAATTCATTAAATGAATCAATTTTCATTCTTCTTTGTCTAACTTCTAGCGACTCCGACAGAATGTCATCCATCATTTTCTTTACCAAGTCAGGGTTATGCTTTACGAGATCTTTAACTTCGCTATCATTTACAAACTCCTTCATGAATAATCCAAAATTTGCGGTTGATTGGCTCTGTATCCTGTCTAATAATTTTTTATATAATATGCACTTGATGGTTGAAGATATGTATATCACAATCCTTTTTGGAACGATTTTAGTAACCTTTATTATTTTCTGTATATCCAAAATTATATCTTGAATAAGTCTTTCATTATCTTCAGATTTCAACCTAATTTTTGAATCATCAGCTTCCGGCCATTGATCTATACTTATAAAGGAATGATTTCCCATTATTTCCCAAACCTCCTCACAGAAGAAAGGAGCAAATGGCGATAATAATTTAATCCTCGTTTCGAAGAATTCCTTTAGATAAATATTACGTATTGACTTATTTTTTGCAAGTTTTCTTTTATGATACCACTGTAGATCATTGTCCATCAAATATAATATGCTGTGTAATGCTTCTCTGATTCTAAATTTTTCAATAGCAGAAGTAGTTTCTAAAATAATATGTTGAATCCTACTTGAAATCCAGAGGTCTTCCAGTTCAATGCATTCCGTACTATTCTGAGCTATAGTAAAAACACTCTTGTGAGTACATATAGCTCTGTAAATTTCAAACAATTTGGATCTAATTCCTTTTACTAAATCAAAGGAGAAGTCAGAATCTTGTAATATCTCTGCAGATGCTAGCATTGTAAGACGAATCGGATCAGCACCATATTCCTGAATTGCGTGTCGCAGGGGAATAATATTTCCAAACGATTTAGACATTTTCTTACCTTCCATTAGTACCGACCCATTGACAACAATTTGCTTAGGCCACTTATCCCTGGTAAAAATTGCTGCATGATTAAATATAAAAAATGCTAGATGATTTGGAACCAAATCCCTTCCAGAATGCCTAGAATCTACTGGATAAAAATACAGAAATTCATTTCTGATTTTATCCAATAATTGTACGGAAATTTTTGAATCTTTAGCAACTAGGTCACGATCATTCTTTCCTAAAAGAACGTAATCAAAAAAACTATCACTCAAATTATCTGCCGATACCTTACCTTTGTCGTTACGTGGATCGATATTCTCGCGAATATAATTTGATAGGGTGTAATAAGCCATGTAGATAACTGAATCTGCTAAACTTTCAATAATCCACTCATTATCCCATGGAAGTTTCGTTCCCAGACCGCTTTTTCTTGCACATGCTCTTTCCTTTAGCCAATCTATAACATTTGCAAATTCTTGTCTTATTTCTTCAGGTAGAATTTCCATATTTTCTATCAGTTCATATGCCAATTTTTTCCAATTTTCATCACCATAATTGATAAACCACTGGTTTGTTAGTAACTTTACTACGCAAGAGGTACCACACCTACATTTTACTGCATTTTTTAATTCATACATGGTGGTTCCGATTCCCTGGTTGATGATTTTTTCCCTTATTGTATCTCTTGCTTTCAACACATTTAGATTTCCGATTATATCTATCTCTGGCAAAAGGACTCCATTGTGAAATTCGTCGGAATAAAGCTTGTTTGTTGCCTCTTCAAGTTTTGGATCGTTCTGATTCGTTATTGAATAGCTAGTCACTATAAATTCCGCAGGGGATAAGCCAATTGAGGGAAACGTATCAGTATGGATTACCTTTATGGGAACAATATTAACAGTGAAGTCATATTTTCTCAAGGTATCGGAGTCCTTTCTTAAATCAATGAGTGCTTGGTAATCATAAGGCGAATGTGCTGGAACCGACATAACAATTCCAGTCCCATTATTGGGATCAACAAATGATGCAGGAAATATCGGTATGTGTTGTTTTCTTAATTGATCAAATACAGATTTTCCTATCAAATCAGATCCACGTATTTCTGAAATAATCGACACGTTTAGGTTTAAAAATTCCAACTTTTTTGCTGCATCTTTAGTTATTATCCATTTCTCATTATTTACAAGTGCAATTACATACTTAATATTAGGATTTATCCATAAGTTAGTCACACCAAAGATAGTTTCTGGTCTTAATGTCGCAGTTGGAATAATGTATTGTTCTTCAAATTTGAATTTCACAAGCACATATTCAATTAGCTCTGGTTCGATATCGCCTATAGTATCATGTTGACTAACTGGATTTTGATCATGAGGACACCATCCGACTGGATGAGATCCCTGAACTATTAAGCCTTTCTTCCTAAGGTTTCTAAATTGCCACGAAATGAATTTAGAGTAGGCAGTATCTATCGTCGTAAACTCTCTCCTCCAATCAATAGAATACCCCATTTCATTCATTCCTTCTTTGATTTCTTCATGGAAGAAGTCGGCTATTTTTCTAGGGTCAATGAAACTTGATATTACTTCATCAGAGATCTTGTATATTTGTTCAAAAGTTTCTATTAATTCTAGATCGTTGGATTTGATTCTTTGTGACATTGACACAATAGGTGTTCCGGTATAGTGGAAACCCATTGGAAATAATACATTATAACCCTTCATACGTTTGTATCTCGCATGGACATCAGCCAGAGTATATGTTCTTCCATGGCCTACATGTTGTGGCGAATTTGGATAAGGATACGCGACTGTAAGAAAATACTTTTTCGTATGCGGCTGAATTTCAGATTCAAATATTTTACCTTCATACCACTTTTTTCTCCACTTTTCAGCAACTTTTGCCCAATTGAGTTCTACATTGGACGTTTTTTCAGCTGAATTTTCAGCCATTTTTTTCACTAGAATCTAAAATACTTGTCAACAAATTCTCAAGATTATTCAAGCATTCTTCAACCTTACTCTTGTCTGTTCCTCCGCCTTGAGCAAATTTGTCTGTGCCTCCTCCACCGGTACCCCCAAGTTTTAACGAAATTTCTTTAGCAATTTTTGATGCTTTGATGACCTTTCTTGATTCAACACCAACAAAAACTATGACTTTTATTCTTTCTTGGTCCTGAACGAGTGCGACGTATACTAAAAAAGGATCATTATCTATACTTTTTTCTCCCAATGCAATATAGTAATCATCGCCTATTTCATCATCATAAGTAACGTAGATCTTTAATCCTGATCTTGATTTAGTCGCTTTCTGAGAAACGATTTTAGTCATATTGTCTGAAAATTTATTAACAAGAATTCTAAACTTTCTTTTCATTAATTCATTATCCGCTGTTATCCTGTCAAACGAATCAACTACTTTCTCTTTGCTTGAACCAAGGGAATGTGCGATATGAAGTAACTGAGACTCCTGTGATTGCACGTACTTCAAAGCATTATTTCCAGCAACATACTCTAGTCTTACTACCCCATCTTGAATTCTCTCAGTTTTTAGAATTTTTATCAGACCTATTTCTCCTGTCTTATTTACATGGGTTCCACCACATGCTTCGACATCCCATCCGTCTATGTTTACTATCCTTACATTGTTTGATGGAACTGCGCCTCCTTGATAAATCCTGAATGTATATCGCTTCTCAGCATCGGATCTTTCAAATACATTGATTAATATTGGTAAATTTCTCTGAACCACTTCATTGGCGGTTTTTTCTATCTGCTTGATTTCTTCTATCGTCAGAGCTGAATGATGAGTAATGTCCAATCTTGCGTAATGTTCTTCCTTAAAGGCAGAATTCTGCCATACCCATGATCCAAGACTGTTCCTTGCAGCGGAATTCAATATGTGGGTTGCGCTATGATTTTTGGTTATAGCTAGTCTCCTTTCGTTATCAACAATTCCGTGCACTACTTTATCCTCTGGAAAATGATCTTTTGATGAACCGTCTAATTTATGAAGAACTATATCATTTTGTTTTATTACGTCTGTAATTTTAATCCCTTCGATATATCCAAAATCTGGTTCTTGTCCTCCTCCTCTGGGATAAAATGCAGTTTGATCCAAAATCAAGTACTTGCCTTTAACTATTCTAAGAATTCTTGCATCAAATTCTCTAATGGACGCATCTTCATAATACAATAATCTTGTGGGTTTCAGTCCAGTGATAGTTTCAACAACTGGAACCCGTTTTGATTCATGAGAGGTATGGATCTCTGCTAATTTTAAATAAAAATCAGGTGGTATTTTTTCTATAACTCCAGTTTCAAGTAAAAAATCAGGTGTAATTCCATCGGATTCGTACATCCTTATTAGGTCTTCGACATTGGGGCTTTTCTTGGTTTTTAACATGGATTTGGCTATGGAATACATTCTTACTTTAGATGAAGAATACCTTCCGGATTCAATTTGTATTATGGTTCTAACATCATTCTTGTGCTCATATAACTCAGGATACATTGGTTTTAGTTGATCAATGTGTAAATCCATGATATCTTCTAAATTGAGATTCCAGCCAAAGCGTGCAAGTAATGCAAGAGTTCTTCTTAATATGATTCTCAGATTGTAGCCCCCTCCGACATTGGAAGGTAAAGACCCATCAGAAATTGCGAACAATAAAGTTCTTGTGTGATCAGCTATTACTGATAATGTTTCAAACGGTAAGATAGTCTTTTCTAAAGCTTCATACGATACGCCCATTTCTTTTGCAATATTTGTTTTCAAAAGTCTTATATCATGATGATAGTTCGAATATTTCTCAGAAAATATCCTGAAATATTGAGATAGAAACTCTGGATTCGAATCAATATCGATACCAATTATATCTTTTAGTTTTTTTATTACCGGTCCGAATGTAGCATCGTAGCTTGTTGGAGTGCCTAATGTGATCCAGGACATGCGTTCTAGTCCTGCTCCCATATCTATAATCCTGTTATCAAGGGTACGGTAATTGCGTTCGTCTCCCTCAAACTCGGTGAATACCGCATTTCCTAGCTCCAATCCTCGAACATAATATTCCAACGAATTACCAAAGGCTCCGGCACCCATCCAAACATCTTCAACGAAAGTTATTTCTTCCGATGGAATACCAAGTACCTCCTTAAGGAGAGCGTGATCCAGTTCTATACACCTGTCCTTCCAATATCCACCTGGTGAATCTGCATTACAAGTTTGACCTACCATGCAGAAACTAGTATAGTGTCTACCAGTAAGACCAACATTTTCAATATCATTAAAGCGAAGACACATTTGAGGAACTACAAGAGGATTTTTTGGGATTTCAAATACGATATTTCCATTCATTACCCTCTGAAAGTCCACAATTGAAGCAATCGTGAAATAAAGATCCTCTCTCCAGCGACATACCACAGGATATCTTTGGATTATTTCGTGATCATTTTTTCTGAAAAAACTTCTCAATTCTTTCCAGGTATTTACAAAATCTAGTCTCTTTGATGTCGGGGGATCTCCTATAAAGCTATAGTTTTCATGTTCCGGACAAGCTTTTTTATCATTTATAGACCAAAAGAATCTTCCGCATAACTTGCAATTTTGTCTTTTGAATCCTTTTTCATCGAACAATGAAACCTTATAATATTTATCTGGATTTGAAGAAAAAAGTGATAATAGTGATTGTTTTTTCATTTCACACAAATTATTTGACAATGTTATTAATGCTTTTGTAAGTTTTGATTATTACCAAGCCCAAGAGGTTTTATCCATTTTTTGACTTTTCCGAGGTAATTCTATTATCTCTTATTATATCACTTACTTTTTATCAACTCTATAAATCCTTCTTCAGGTATGTCGTAAACAAGGTTTGAACACCCTAGTCTATTAAAGGAGCATTATCGTCAATAAAAATAATATAAGAACTTACTACTTTGATTCTCTTTTTATGACGTAATACGTGTTGCCATGTTTGTTGCAATAATTAGTATATCTGTGTCAAAAGGTTAAATTAACCTGTACATTAAAGTTCAAATTATCAGGGTTCGTAAATTTGAATAGTTCAGCAGATCTAACCTGGAAAAGAACACATTATTCCAAAAATATTGATACATCCATGGCCGGAAAGGAGGTATTGATTGTCGGATGGATCTCTTCGATTCGTGAGCATAGTAACATAAAATTTATCACAATAAACGACAGATTTGGTAATATTCAAGTTATCTTGAAGAAAAATGAATATCCGTCATCGCTCACATCTGAAATTCCAAAAATTAGAGAACACGCTTCTATTGCAATAAAGGGTAAAGTTAGAGGTGAACCAAAAGCACCAAATGGAATAGAGATAATTCCAATTGATTTTAAAATTCTTTCTTTGGCTAACAAGAATTCTCCTATCGTTATTCAAAGTAGGAAAGGAGTTGGTATTGATACTAGATTAGACCTAAGAGCGATAGATCTACGTAGACCGTATCTTCAATCAATTTTTAGCATAAGATATACTGTATTGAACTCATGTAGGGAATTTCTCAGAAATGAAGGATTTATCGAAGTTAATACACCTAAAATAATTGCTACGGCAACTGAAGGTGGAGCTACACTCTTTCCTATTTTTTATTACGATAGAGAAGCATTTTTGACTCAAAGTCCTCAGCTTTATAAAGAGCAGCTGACCATGGCATTTGAAAACGTATTTGAAATAGGGCCCATTTTTAGGGCAGAACCCTCACGAACAAATAGACATCTGTCAGAGGCCACATCAATAGATATCGAGAAAGCATATGCCGATTATAATGATATAATGGAAATTTTAGAAAGAATGATTCATTTTTTGTGGGATCAAGTAAAAGACAAGAATAAGTCACATCTCGAATATCTAAAAATAGAACTCCCTGAACTATCATTTCCATTTCAAAGATATAGATATTCAGATCTAATAGAAAAGTTGCACAAGGCGGGACAATCAATTGAATGGGGAGATGACATTTCACAACAAAAGCTACGCAATCTAGAGGATAATGATGTGAAGAATTTTTACTTCATAGTCGATTGGCCCACTTCAATAAAGCCCTTCTATGTGAAACCAAAAACTACAGGGACAGAGTGTGAATCTTTCGATCTGATGTATAGAAATCTAGAATTATCGTCAGGAAGCACAAGAATCCAAAATAAACATGAGCTGATTGAAAGAATGAAAAAACAGGGATTAAACACTGAAGCCTTTGACTTCCATTTGAAGGTTTTTGATTTTGGCATGCCACCTCATGCAGGGTTCGGATTAGGGCTTGAAAGGCTAATGATGAGCATGTGCAACGTTGACAATATAAGGGATGTTGTATTGTTTCCTAGAGACATAGATCGGTTATCACCTTAACAAATAATATATCTATGACAAGATGAGAATATTATGATTTCAAAAGATGAATTAGAGTATCTTGCTCAGATATCTAAAATCAATCTATCTGAAGATGAAGCTAAAAAATTCCCTGAACAATTGGACAAGACAATTGAATATATTGATATTCTTGAAGAACTTGCTTCAGATGATCTGAATGTTCTGGATTTGCAAGAAGTGAATTTCGATGAGCTGAGAGACGATGTGGTCATAATGTCGGGCGGACTACGAATAAATAAGAACCTGACAGAAGATGGTTTCTTAAGAGGACCTAAGATGAAATAAGATGTCAAGTCTACATGATCTACTGGCACATGAGGTAGTTGATGGTATAAAAGAAGGATTATTTACAGCTGAAGAGTACGTTTGTTCTGTCATTAAAACAATAGAAGATGTGGAATCAAAGGTACGTTCTTTTATCACATTGGATAGTGAAGGAGCTTTAAGTTCTGCAAAGTTAATAGATAGAAAATTTAAACAAAAAGAAGATATTGGTCTGTTAGGCGGGGTAACGGTTGGGATAAAGGATAACATTTCTACAAAAGATATCCGAACTACATGCGCATCAAAAATACTAGAAGATTATGTTCCGTCATATGATGCGACAGTCATACGGAACCTGAAACAAAATGGGGCAATAATATTAGGGAAATTAAACTTGGATGAATTTGGTATGGGTTCAACGACAGAGTACAGTAGATATCATCCAACTCATAATCCGTGGAACTTAGATTATGTACCTGGTGGATCATCAGGTGGTTGTGGCGCTGCTATTGCTGCTGGAGAATGTACTGTTTCTCTCGGCTCGGACACTGGTGGTTCAATAAGATGCCCTGCAAGTTTCTGTTCAGTTGTTGGACTTAAACCAACTTATGGAAGGGTAAGTAGATACGGTTTAATTTCCTATGCAAATAGCCTAGAACAAATTGGTCCCATTTGCAGATCGGTTAAGGAAATAGTACTAATAATGAATATAATTTCTGGAAAAGATAATAGTGATAATACAACTGTGTCATCGTCCCAAATTACTATTAATAATAAATTAGACAAATTTGACATTGCCATAATAAAGGAATTGATTGATGGCAGTGATCATGAAGTTAGAAGTACGGTATATTCTGCATCTGATAAATTTAAAGAGATTGGATGCACATGTGATGAAATATCGATAAAAAATCTGCATTATGCTTTGCCCTCATACTATACTCTTGCAAGCGCCGAAGCGAGTAGCAACCTTGCGAGATATGATAATATTCGATATGGATTTGACCTTCCAATAGAGGAATACAATTGGGATACTTATTTTAGTAATGTTAGAAAAAACTTTGGAGAAGAGGTAAAAAGGAGAATATTAATAGGATCATATGTTCTCTCTTCGGGATATTATAGTAAATACTATCTTAAGGCTAGGAGTCTTCGCTCACTATTAAAGTTGGAGTTACTTAAGTTATTCAAAAAATACGATCTGCTGATTGGACCAACAATGCCGATCCTTCCATTCAAGTTTGGTGAAAAAATAGATGATCCAATTAAGATGTATCTAGTTGATATAAATACAGTTATAGCCAATCTCGCAGGAATTCCTGCAATATCACTGCCCGTTGGATTTAGTAACGGTCTTCCTATAGGATTGCAGATTATGGCTGCACCATTTGAAGAACAAAAGCTAATCGATGTATCATATGCCCTTGAAAATACCATCAATATTCAAAGGAGACCAAATCTAATATGAGCTTGGTAATGATCGGATTGGAAATTCACGCTCAGATAACTGTGCTTGAAAGTAAACTATTTTGTTCTTGTCGTGGAAACTATCGTGATCTGAGACCCAATACAAACATTTGTGAAACATGTTGTGGATTACCGGGTACTTTACCAATTATCAATAAAAAGGCTGTAGAATATTCTACAATGACCTCCATTGCTCTAAGATGTAAAGTTCCAGACAAGATTATGTTTTATCGTAAAAATTATTTCTATCCAGATTTACCGAAAAACTTTCAGATAACCCAGTATAATGTCTATGGCTTTTCAAGTATAGGAGTTGAAGGCTCATTTGAGCTGGATGATTCAAAAAAAATTAGAATTAGTAGAATTCAATTGGAGGAGGATCCCGGGAGAATTACTTATCTTGAGGGCGGCATGAACGTTAGGAACTCTGCTTTGATAGACTACAATAGGGCCGGCGTTGCCTTGATCGAAATAGTCACAGAGCCTGATTTTACAAATCCAAAAGAGGTTAGGCTATTTTTAAATAAATTATCGTTGACACTTGAACATCTTGGTGTATGCAATACTTTAATGGAGGGATCAGTAAGATGTGATGTAAATGTGTCCATGAGAGGTGGTAACAAGGTAGAAATTAAAAATATTAACTCCTTTAAGGAAGTTGAAAAAGCCATCAACTATGAAATTACTAGGCAAACTAGCATGTATAACCGGAATATCAAAATAGAGTCTGAAACGCGACATTGGGATGATAAGAAAAAAATTACATATAAATCAAGAAGTAAAGAAGAAGAGCATGATTATCGATATTTCCCAGAACCTGATATTCCGATTATTGTATTAGGAGATAATTTTGTTTCTAATCTAAAAGCTCATATGCCCGAACTACCAAGCCAAAGATTCGATAGGTTTGTATCAAAATATAAATTGTCAGAACATACTTCCAATATCCTCATAAATGATAAGAAATTGGCTGATTTTTTTGAGTCTACGTTGAAGATATACTTTTCACCTGTCGAAATTGCCAATTTTCTAATTACTAATTTTAAGAGTATGATTGAAGATGATAGTGACAGTACTGACTATTTGAGAAATATGAAGGTGAAACCAGAGCATATCGCAGAATTAGTTAAAATGATTGAAGGAAATAAGATTAGTAGAGCTACGGCAAAAGATATTCTTGTCAAAATATTCGAGAGCGGATTGTTACCGTCGGAAGTTGTGAATAATACAAATTCTTTCAAGATAGCAGATGAAAAAATCCTGATGGGCGCAGTTGAGTCAGTTTTTGATACGGAAAAATCTGCCGTTGAAGATGCAAAAACGAATCATGAAGCAATAAATTTCTTGCTTGGAAAAGTTATGAAGTTTACTAATGGACGTGCAGATCCAAAAATTGCAATGCGTCTAATAAATAATAAATTAAAAATACCTAATGCGTAGAATATTTTCACTAACGTAAAATGATGATGAATTAACATCTTTTCTTCAGGTTGATCTAATCTAATTACTGATTTCATTTTTTCGATATTTGTTCTAACTGATGTAATACCATTGGAAGAAACGCTCCAATATCGCTAACAATTCCAATTGCTTGTGTTGTTCCTCTATCCAGTAGTTTTGTCACAACAGCTTGACTAATATCTACCGCAACCACCTTTACTCGTGCAGGAATCATATTTCCTACAGCAATTGAATGTAACATTGTAGAAAGCATAAGAACCATTCTTGTATCTGCTAAAATTTCTCTGTATCTATCTTGCGCCTCTATAATATCAGAAATAACTCCTGGAATTGGTCCATCATCTCTAATTGATCCACAAAGCGCAAATTGTACATTATTTTTAATACATTCATACATGATTCCAGATCTTAGAATATTTTTTCTTACCAATTCTTCTATTGAGCCTGCTCTGAAAACCTCATTTATTGCCTGCATATGATTTCTATGCCCACGAATTGCTAATGTTCCATTTTTTACGTTCATCCCTAATGACGTACCAAATAGTGAATTTTCTATATCGTGGACAGCCAATGCATTGCCAGTAAGTAGCGCATCTATATACCCCATTCTTATCATCTTGGCGAGGGATTCTGCAGCACCAGAATGGACTATTACTGGTCCCGCAGTCACGACTATTTTGCCCCTGTTTTTCTTGGTACTGTAAATATCCATTGCTATTTTTCTTGCAATCTGTTGAGTTGGCCTTTCACTGGAACTTGTACTGCTCATAAATTGAAAAATGTCTACACCTTCCCTTGGACGTTCCTCGGGTAATATTTTAACCCCTTGTTCACCAGTTACTATCATATCTCCATTACGAATCTCCCTAATTTTTCTACATTCTGCTTTTCTGTTCCTAAGATCAACCACAATACACTTATCCATCATCATATTTTCAACATTAATCCATTCATTGTTGAAAAAAATCTGTGTAGCATTATTAGTTGTGCTGTAGAAATCTCCGGGCATTACCATATCCCTGGGAGCAGGCTTTAAGTTGACTCCATCAATTTTAGTTGGTTGGGCACCTTCTATAAAAACTGATTCTAATAATTGGTCAAGATGTTTTTTATTTTTTCCTGATATCAATAATTTTGCATAACTCAATTCGTCCTTCTTTTTTCCAACATTAAATTCAAGAACATTAAAGTCTCCCTTTAGGTCCATGATCTTGTCAAATATCCTAGTCAGGATCATTGAATCAATGAGATGACCATTGATCTCTATAGATTGTTCATATTTTTTTTTCAATTGCGATCAATTAATAACAAATCTACTTAAGTGTTAAATTGGAAGAACTACTTTGCCTATATATTCGGGAATATTTTCATTTTGAATTATATTCTTGATTATGTCATCTTTTCGAACTTCAATAAACCAGTTCGCTACAGATTTTGCAATTCCATTTTTATCACAAATTGCAATCAAGTAACCGTTTTCATCCTTTACTGTAGTGAAATAATTTTCTTCGCCAACCGGTTCCCAGTTGTTATTCTTGTTGTCCTTCAATGCTAACGCCGGCATGGCTATATTTCCAGTATATTTATTTAAAATTTCTTGAGCTGCTCTGACTCGTTTTTCTCCTATTTTTAGAGCCGTAAAATACTGCATTTATTCATATTCTCTTTGAATCATCATTTATAGTTTGCAAAATTTCAAACACAAGGTCAAATCTGTCTTTTGAAATGTAATCAGTAGCTGATTTTATAAAGGGCTGTAATACCTCTTTTGGGTACCCTCCAAACTCATATTCTTTTGCTTGTAGAGCCATTTCCAGCTTGTCCATATTATGAACGAACTTGGCATCGACTGTGATATTATCATTATATTCATTCCAAAAATCAAGATATATTTTTCGGAGGGAGTTGGGTAGTTTTGAAATGATTTTTTTCATCGCCTTGTCTTCTAGTAAATGTTTTTCTTCAGAAGATATGTTATCAGGCATATGGTCTCCGACCATTGATTCAGCCAGATCGTGAATAATGACCATCTTCATAATGTGCCCTGAATCTAAATTCATTATTTCAGCCAAAATCATAGACATCATGCACATTGAGAAGGAATGATCTGCTACGGATTCAGGTGATGTAATGTTAGATTTGTGAATCCAACCAGATCGCTTTATTGTTTTAAGATTACAAACAATCCTAAAAAAAGATACAAGGTTGAGTAGCTGGTTTTTTTCTAATTTCATATTATGTAGTGATTTCTAGTTCATATTAATATGATGTAATACTTGCATCTCTTATCGGATTGTAACTTGAACCACACTATGAATTTTTGAAGCAAATTCAGAAAGGAAGAGATTAGAAAATAAGTGATCAAAAAAATATAACAAAGCGCTAGTTACTAAAGCCATGATTGTTGTGATGAAAATCAACAGTAATACATTTCGGGTCTGTTCCAATTCTAAACGGTAAGAATTTTAGTATGTTTTTTATTTAAATCTACTCGAATCTGAATTTAACTTCCAGGGGATATCAGCACGTTTTTGTCGCTTATTCGTTACTCTTGCAAGAACGAAAAACAAATCTGATATTCTATTTAGATAGGTAAGAATTTCCTGATTTATCTTTTGTCCTTTAGCAAGTGCTACTGCAGATGTTTCAGCACGTCTTACGACGGTTCTACAAATGTGTAATAAAGATGATTCAATTGATCCACCGGGAAGTATGAAATATGTTATTGGAGCCAATTCAGATTCAAAATTATCAATATACTTCTCGATAGTAGAAATCATCTCTCTTTTAACTAACATATTATCATCTTTCAAAGTATTGGGATTTGCCAATTCTGCACCTAGAACGAATAAATCTTGTTGCACGTTTAAGAGTATTTTTCTTACATCGTCAAAAATCGATTTCTTTTCAATACTCGAAATTATCATTCCAATGTGGGAATTTGCCTCATCAACTTCTCCATATGCTCTTATTCTTAAATCAGATTTGGAAATCCTAGAGCCATCAATTAATCCTGTATCTCCTTTATCACCGGTTTTGGTGTAAATTTTCAATATTGAGATAGAATATTAGTTAACTTAATAAATTACTTTTTTGGTGCTTGCTAATTAGCCAGATTGATTATTTTCTAACATAGGCGTAAGTGTAAGTTGAATTGGAAATTCTTTCAAATTACCTTCGATAAGTAGAAGAAAATTAGTAAGAATGAACTTCTATTTTGTGTTCTTTTAGATATTTCTTCTTCTTGAAACGTTGGTTACACTTCTCGCATTTGAAGGGTTTTTCAAATTCTATAAGGAATCTTCTTCTCCTTTCCTCAGGAGTTTCCACAACCATCTTTAAATCTGTATTATCCATCGTAACTAATTCTTAAAATCTTGTCTTAGTTTATTTACTTTAAGGAAGATAGTACTATAGATAAAACTAGTTAAATAATTAGTTCTAATGTTGTAGGCTCTTGAGTTTACAGAGTATGCTAGTACAGGAAGAAAAACAAACATACATTGTAAACTCCATAAGTTGGCGCAACTCGAAGAAACTGAATATTGTATGTCCAAGTTTCAGAAATATTGTAATTTAGACCATAACCTAGATACTAATCTTTAGGTATTTTGCCTCTTAATACTTCTAATTCAGGAATAATATTCCTAAATTTTATGCAAATATTATCACCATCAGATATTAGTTCATTGAACTTCGTTTCCGCAGTTTGCTTAATATTTCCTACAGTTTCGAACACTAGTTCTAACTCCACACTCAATCGAACCATACTATTTACAATTTCATCAAGTGATGTGAACAGCTTTTCGTTTGGATTAACTAAAACCTTTAGATTTTTTGCACTACTGCGAATGGCATTTGCGTGATTTCTTATCATAAATCTATTACCCCACATTGATTTTCGCTGTATTTCCCTTCTATAGGAGAGTCGCAAGAATCTGGTTACTCTCCATTTTTTTATGAAATCTTCAATATCAAATAATAATAAATCTAAATAATCCTCAACTGTTTCTACTGCTTTCCTGCTTTTCAAATAATTTCTGAGTTGAAGAATCAAATAATATGCGATTGCTGTGAATGCTATTATCGCTGCAATACCAACTATTGCAATGACTTCATTTACTGGTATATTCTGCGAACTGAACTTATTGGCAAAGAGTGCCTTAATTGGATCTAATAATGAACTGATAGCATACAAAAGTATTGCTTCGACAATCAATAGTGACACACTCTTAATACGCGACAAGTGAAGAGTCTTGTATTTCAAGAATATTTAACCGAATAGCCTCCGAAAGTTAGCAGACGTTCAAAACTTCCGACAAGTTACCAGAACTCAAAAAAGAAATAGGCCTAAAGATTGCTCAATATGTAAAAAGATTGCAAATGTATTTTTCTTTAACCAAGAAAACACTTGGCAGTGACGGAAATGTCTAAACTTTGTACTAGGATAATTCTGATGCCATATAACAATGAACCTGCTAAGCGCTAAACCAAGGATTGAATGAAAATATACTATTACTAAAAAGACCTACTAAAAATCAGAGGCCGATAAATTGCGATTAAAGCAAAGGATATCCTCCCACGTTAGTCTTAGAAATTCTAACTCCTACTCAACTAATGAGTTAGATTTTTTAGGGATAAACGATACAATGTAGATTATGGTCAAGTGTCCAGAATGCAAAAAAGAAATTTCCAACCCACAGTTTGAATTCCAGATTGGACAGGAAGAGAACGGGAACCAGTTTCGCTACGCAATATGCTCGTGTCCCGGTTGTAAGGTTTGTTTAGGCATTATGTCGGTATAATGCTAGCCTCGGGAGGAGAGAAGTAACGACAGATACGCTAGAATTTCATATTGCTTGTCCTCAGTGCAACTACTCCAATATGGCTACCGCACCTATCCCAAAATATAAAGAAGTGGTGTATCAACTTTGCAATGAGAATGCTGGTAAACAAAATCACAATATGAAAGACCAAATTAGATGTGATAGTTGTCATAACAGTTTTGATTTTTATTGGTGTGAAGGACATACCATCAAGGAGAACGATAACTAACTTAAAAATTCAAAATAATGGGTCTTGATTAGTCTGCTTATGGGGTTGGTGAACTAAATTGGACCAACCAAAATACTTTTGACTTTTGAAGGGAAACAAGAGGCTAAAAGATTATAATAGACTTGAGACACTTACGTTACCCTGTTATAGTAATGATTTACCATCTAATGTAATCATCAAATGGTTCTCATTATGAGGTTTATTTTATTATTCAAATTTCTTATAGAAATTTGATATATAAAAATAGTAGATTATTTTAAAACGCTTTTATATTAGGGTCCTTATAATCATGTATCATATAATATGAAGTGTGCGTATTGTAAGGAAAATGTAGACTCGCCGAATGCTTTTCTTGACATTTATGTATGCAACGAATGTTACCATAAACTGATTTCCAAACTATATTACCCCAGTACTACCAATGCATAATTACCGCTGTAGTATCGACTCCCAATTACGAGTAAAGTCATTTTAATGCCATATTCTGCCATAAAACCAAAGTGCTATCGATAGGGACTGAATTATTTCACTTACTGCGAATAATTGGCAAGTTAATGGGAACGTACCGCACTTAACTACTTATTTTTGACGGAAAGTCAAAGACCCTATTACAAAATATTTGGTACTTTTTGAGATAGAACGACATAAAACGACATAAAGGCATATTTCATTTTAATACCATAAAACACCATATAATTAACTCAAAAATCAATATAGTGCAATATAGTGCAAGATATCGATACTTAGTAACTAATCAAAAGTTTGAGGTGATAAGAAAATCTACAAATAATTGATTGACAAGATCTGACAGAGTCGTTTGCTTACCATCATTAATTTGTTTTCTAGTGGTGAAACTAATTCGGGTAATCAGGTGAGAAAGAGCCAGGCAGGCATCAGGTGGGCTGAAACAACGTTACTACTGCAATTCCTGCTTCCATTTTTTTTGTACAAAGAAAGGAAGTATAGTAGAGATAATAGAAAATTCACTTGATCATTGATTCAGCCAACTAATCTAAATTTAATTAACTACCAGTAGGAAAAGTCATTACATGTGATGAACAAGAACTACCAATGCCCACTGGCTGCATTAATAAATATAGCGATATGCCTTTAAAAAATCTAGTTAACTCAGTTTATGATAATATAAAATTCAATCATTGATTATTGATAGATAATTCGTTCGTGAATATCAAATTAAAATATCTCTTTGGATTAGCAGGGTCAGAGTCACTTATAGCATCGAGTATCTCAGCCAGAGATATTTCCAGTCATATTTCCAGCGCCTGTTGCATTAGCCATTGTTGCATTTGTCATGTTAGTCACTTCTGGTGTTCCTGCTAGAGCTTGTTCTTCTGCTCCTGTCTTAGCTTGTTCTTGTTGACCTTCAGCTTGTTTTGCCTGCTCCCTGTTCTGAGCTGCTGACTCATTTGACGTCTGTGCATATGAGAACACTTGAACTCCGGTCAAGAAGAATAATGCTGCAACTATGCTTAAAGCAATCAAAGTTTTTGTGTGAAGCATATTAGTAGATCCATTTTATAATATATAAAACTTAATAGATAGGTGGATAAACTTTAAAAGGAATGAATGTTACTAGTTAATAAAACATTTCTTTTATTTAATTAATGTATTTATACTCACAACTTAAGGAAGATTGTACTAGATTTTTAGATGATTTCTGTACGCTGTATTTGTCACGGATTCCAAGACAAGATTATATATAATTTGTACAGAAAGTTAGCTGTGCCGTCGTAGCTCAGCCTGGGAGAGCACTCGACCTATAATTTTGGGGTGATGCTGAAGACCGAGCTGTCGTGAGCTCAAATCTCACCGACGGCATTTAGGGTTTAACAAAATCGTTATTATGTATGAGAGTGTAACAGACATTATTGACAAATCCTTTACTAATTGTATTCAAGCGAATCTTTTGTAAACATGACAATACTTTTTCATTTAGAAGGTATAACGACTTTAATTTTTTTGAATTTGATAAATGTATTAACTGTGAAAAAACTTTGAGATATCTTAGGGGTTTTGATGAAAGTATTAGAGGGTGATAATATTTAATATCAATCTACAGATCTTGATTATCTTCTGGTGGGTAGGAGCCATTATTTCTGGGATATCGCTTTTGATTCCACAGTACAAGTATTATCTTATTTTTGCCTCTTTGGGATGGACAACAATAGGGATAACCTCAGGACTTATTATCTACGCCCTAGCAAGAAATAATAAAGAAAGTCAGAGAAATATGTCGTCGAATATCAGGTGATTTCCTTTCCGCCTTGTTCCTCAATTACTACAAGAGTAACGGTAGAAGTTATACCGGGTATCTTTCTAATTTTACTAGTAATTGTGTGATTCATAGTTTCAGTATTGTCTGACTTTACTTTGACAAATATATCATGAACCCCGTATGTTCCGCGCACTTCTTTAACATCAGAGAGCTTGGCGATTTCATCAATTATCCTCTCCTCTGAACCAAGGGTACAGTTTACGAGTATGTATGCAGTAGACAATAATGACTTTAGGAAATTTAGTGTATTTTAGTCTTTTCTATTATCTGTATTTTGTCGATAAAGATATAAACTTCTACTGTTTTAACGTATAAAGTTTGTAAAGTTCTCCAGTTCGCTTACTAACATAGTTCCATTCTCTTGCACTGTAATTAACCCTAACAAATTTTTCTCTCAATTCTGGATGAAGTCTGACATATACGTCATCTCCTATTGTGATATTATTTGACTTTGTAAGAGACGTCATTTTTGCCGATACACTCATACAATAACTTATGATATCTAGAGATGAATTAATATCATGCCCATATTGAACAATAATGTTTTCTCCTTCATCAATTCCTATCTTTGCGCTTAGATCAGGATAATCATACTGATTCAAAATTGGGTTTAATCCATTTTTTATGATTGTTAACATAGAAATTCCACATCTAACGGCTTTGTCACATACTATGTATTTGTTAGATAATGATGGAAAGAACGCAATTACGGCATCACCTACATATTTTAAGACAAATCCTCCGTATCCATTCACTGCTAATGACATTTCATATGTAAATGCCCGAATTAATGTTACTAATTTGTCGACTGGAAGGGTCATTGAGAGGTTTGTTGAACCCACCAGGTCCACATATAAGATTACTAGTGGAATTTTGGAGTTTACATGATTTTTTAGAAATTTTTGTCCAGATTCCAAGTTTGAATCATATTGGTATCTCCTCTTAAGTGCCTTCCATATCCTGTTCTGTGTTTGTTTAATTTGAGTATCTGTATCGTATAGAACCTCTGATTCTAATTTATCTCTTTTTTCACTTGTAATCGTAGAAATAAAAGGGGATCTACTTTTATTCAAATTTTGAGATTTAATTTTATCGACTTCCTTGTTTTCCGTAGTCATAAATTCTATTCCTACCGATATTTGAGATAGTTTTCAACTAATAATAAGATACTGGAATGGTTATACACACCAATTTCTTTATAAAATCAAGGCAACGAAACCCTGAAGATTTAGTTAAAACTGTTTTAACAGGTTTTGGATACACAGATTTTAGAAACCCGTTTAGAAAATTGTTACATAAACAAGACAGAAAAAATTTGATGAAATGCTCTCCATCTCGCATTTGTATACTGTTGCTGGCTCTTATTCTTAGCTCTAGAGGGCAGTTAATCTGATGTTTCGCATGGCTATCGAGTTCTTTGAATCTTCGAACATATATTCGCCTTCAAGCTGCGCATCGTAGTTACATGCACATACATATATTCTGCCAAAGTCTGCGTTGTTAAGTCTTACCCAGAACCATGAGAGCGCCTTAAACATATTCTTGTCAAAGAAGTAGTCAGGTGCTCCTGAATCTACAACATTCATGAACTCTTTGTATCCTTGACCATCAAGATAATCTATTGAAGCTTTCAACCTTATCTTCCCTGCAGATTCGTCTTTGCATGAAAACTTTATCTTGACCCATTTGTTGTCAGAAAACGATTTTGGAAGGGAGCCATTTTTTATAGTATCGTGGTCATTGTGGAAGTTTTCACGTTGACAGCTGAAACTACTGTTCGTGATTGCTATACCTTCACCGCCAGCCCTGTTTTCTGGGTCGCCGCCTGCCTGATGTCTTGACCTCAACTTCAGTGATAGGTTGTCGACTCCTCCAGACCCTGAAACCAGGTGTGCTATTCCATTGCCATCAATCACAAGTTTTGGACTTCCACTTGCAGCGACAAAGATTGATTTGTCGCATGGTTGCTGTCCATTCTGCTTCGTGGTTATAGTTCTCTTGGTTCCATTATTCCATTTGCCATCGACATTACTATCCCATAAGACTCCCGTAGGAGTATCTTGCACGGTTATACTTACCGTCGCTGTATTACTATCAGCTGTGCCATCATTTGCCTTGAATGTGAAACTGTCAGGTCCTACATAGTCTGTGTTTGGATTATAATTTAAGTTGGGGGCTGTACCTGATAGAGTACCGTGTGCTGGTGGTGTAACTACTGAATAAGTCAGAGGATTATTATCCGCATCAGATGCCGTAAGGATAATGCCTATAGCAGTGTTTTTATTGGTAGTGACCGCTTGGTTATTTGCTACTGGAGGAGAATTAGATGACGGTCCAAAGACATCGAGTTCTGTTATAGATGCCCAAGTATTTGCTGTGTTGCCATTGACAGTTACCCTTACGTATCTTGCATTGACAGGAGTAGTAAAGGTGTATTTTTCAGAGTTTAATGTAGTACCACTACTATCACCACTAAACCTATTGGTAAATGTAGTTCCATTAGTGGATGTGGATATTACAAAATGAGATATACGTTCATTTCCTCTATACCATGCAATGCCTACACCGCAAACCGTTTTAGCCGTTCCTAAATCAGCGGTAATAAATTGACCAATTCCCTTACTGGACCACCTTGTAGCAAGATTGTTATCAAGAACATTTTGAGGAACATTACCATCATTACCACTTGCAGTTACACCACTTATAGGTAGATTGTTTCCACAAGGATCCGAACCTGTATCTTGCACGATTATACTTACCGTCGCTGTATTACTATCAGCTGGAGGAGGTGGCGGTGGTGGACCCCGTGATGTCTGAGTTACATAATCAACCACAGATTGTGGTTCGAAACCTTCTTCTTGGATGAATATGTTGGAAGTTGTTCCTGTTGGAAGTTGACACAATTTGGCAATGTCATTACCTAATACATCGCCATTCAGTTTTTTTATAATAATTTTATTAGTCATTTCTCATAGTCACCTTCCTTACTTTACCTTAACCTGAAAATTTGTCCTTGACCATATCGCCATTTGACAAGAACCATCCCTGCATATTTCTCACATTTGGATTATCAATCTGGAAGTCCATAAGTGTTATGCCGTTTGTGCCTGTTATGCACTTGAGACATTTGAAGCCATTCCAGTTCTCTGAGCTAATAGGATACATAGAAGAGCGTGTCATGCGTCCGGGTTCCTACAACAAAATATTGAATTCCTTATTGGGAAAATAGGAATTTCTGGTCATTCTACTGTTATAAGTACAAAAACTTTATTAATTGAAACAATAACTCAAGATTTGTGAAATTACTAATAGGAATACTGATTCCTGTATTTCTAGTTAGTTTGATTCCTGACTAAAGGATCAATTTCTCTCACTGACCACCATTTAAAATCAATGTGACCATGATACCATTTAATGACCATGCCAGCGGCGCCCCATGCATATACTTGAAAGGGTTCACCACCACATAATGCCCTAGATTCACCCCACTTTAGACCTTTAAAATCGCTAGCTTCGCCTACCTTTATCCATGTTTTTCTGTCGCCATTTGGGCTTAACCAAAGTTGCAGTCTTATCTTTGGACTGGCAGGATCAGCGGATTCTATGAAGAAAATATACTTTAAACCAAACCATCCTAGTCCTACAAAGTTAACACTAGGGGTTATAGTTTGAATGCCCTGTGGGTGGGTTATCGTGCCATGTAGGTCCTTTGTAAACTTGAATGTTCCATTTGGCATAATTTCTACATCATATCCGGCTTCCTGGCAGCATGCCCGACCAGTGGGTAGGGGGTGATGGTTCCACGGACCACGCATATAGATACCATCTCGAGTAACTGCCTTACTCATTTTAAAGAATCCTGTGAGCTCAACATTGGTTATAGGTGGCCGACGTGTAAATCCTCTTTGAATACAATCGGCAAAATTCATGTTACAACCGCCTATAGCATCCTTTTGTCCGGGAGTGACCAATATATTGAATTTAACTTTGCCATCGGAATTGGGTTTCCAAGAACCATCTTCATTTTTAACTAGTTTTTCATATGTAGAGCCCCCACCTATTTCAAGATGTGAATCAAATGGATTGTCGGCGTTCAAGTACCAGACAAAACCTCCTGGCTTGGTTGGATACAAAAACGAAACTCCATCGGGCCCAACTTTGGGACCTGTGTTTAGTATGTCAGTTGTGTTAGTGCTACTTACATTTGCACCGAAAACCCGTCCAAGTTTCATCAAAGGAGTCAACATAAATGCGCCACCTGCAACACAGATCAGTTTAAAAAAATCACGACGTGAGATTTTTCCTGACACTAAGTTAGACCCCGCTTATAACTACAATTACAATAATAATTAATTATTCTTCGTTATAATAAGAACTTTCTTGCTATTTTATCACCAGTGGAAAATATAGACATTTCATTTAAAAATATAATAGAGTGTTAACACTATGAAGCTGGCACAAAAACCCAGTATAAAATCTCTGCAATACATTTTATTTTTTTATACCAAAGTAAAATCTGCCCGAGTTTTATTTAAGATTTATTTCATTTCTTTATTGAAAAAGTAAAGTAAAGTAAAGTAACGATATCCGCAAAGATATCAAATCATTCGATCAGTTTACAAGAAAATAAACGATGTAAAAGGGGTATTTTTATAGCTGATTAAATTATTGGAAATTACTAAAATGAGCAAACCCAAGGATCATTCAATGCACAATTCGAAGTAGATCCTGACGACCCTCACCCAGAACAATGCAGGGCAAATGGCGACCAGCTTACTAACATAGGTAGACAACCAGGTGAACAAGTTCGTATAGAATTTCGTGCAGCAAATCCAAATGCAATTCTTGGTGCAATTTTTACAGTATCACCATCATTTCTCTCTGATGTAAAACGTGTAATTCTAGGAAAGAGAATTGTAAACCTGAATAACTGCCAACTCTCAGGAAGCGTTTGTGAAGGCGAGGTGAAAGCTCAGATCATGATCGAAGGACTTGATGAGAATGAGGGGCAGGCAAAGGACATGGGCGAACTTGTTGAAAAGTTGAATCACGACGTCCAAAATCAAAAGTTAATAGTCCTTGCACCGCATGGAGGAAACATCGAACCCTGGACAGATGTGGAAGCAGAATACGTAGCGAATCAATTCGGTGATCGTGCTTCTTTATGGTTATGTAAGGGGTTTAGTAGTAGCAAATCGAATGGTCATTCCAATGAAGATGCACCTGAGCGTTGGCATATTACTTCAACCAAAATTAGTGAAAAATCATTCCCCAAACTTAACACGATTATTGGGCAGAATCCAACATTCGATTGTTCAATTGCTTTTCACGGATGGACCGAAAATTCCATTTGTGTTGGTGGTAATCCACATAACCCGGACGCTGATTTGAAATGTGATATTACGGCTGCAATCAAGAAGGCTCTCGAAGAAGCCAATTCTGACATAGAAGTCCACGTTTCACCTTGTTCTGAGGGAAATTTCAACGGCGATAGGCCGTAAAATATTGTAAATCGTCTGGGCACCAACAGTATTCAAATTGAACAATGCAATATTGCCCGTCATGCTTACCATTATGCTATTGCAAAGGCAGTTGTGAACGTTATCGGCACCAGAATCAATGCCTGACGGGAGTACAAATTGTTTATAATAATCAGTTTTGCTGTCTCCATAAAATTGAATACTGAAAGAAAGACTAATTAGGACTAAGTTTATCTTCAGTAAGGATATCTATTTTTTATGAGAGTCCCAAATAACGAAAAAGATGATTTTAGTAAGAAGTTAAATGGACGCTTTGCTGAAATTGAGAATATTTACTTAGAAAGCATTAAACCGTACCTTACCACAAGAGAGGTTAATGTAATGCTTCAAGATGGCTCTGTTACGAAATCTTCTACTTTTGATCCTGAGTCTGTGTTTGGATTTTATCGATCTTTTCTAAAAGATCTAAAAGCCTGGGAAGTAAGCGATATACAAGAAACTACAGGAGAGTCAAATCGAATTTTCTGTGAAATTAATGCTAATCCAGATAATTATGCTATTAGGGGACACTTTGGAGTACAGTTCAATGTTTTACCATACTATAAACCAGATAAACAAGTTATACAGATACAAAGGGAATTATTTGATCTTTCAGTTAAGAATTCTGCATTATTGGAATCAGTAGCAAATATTGGGAACAATACTATAAAACAAGAACTAAAAAACATGGCACTTGATGAGTTACAATTTGAAGATTTGTTTGAAAGGTTGCTCCAAAATCAAGAATTAATTGATAGACTAGAAGACAAAACAAAAGACGTTGAAACATTATACCCCGAATTGGGAGGAGCGGAGAAAAAGAAAAATTCCTTAATCTTGGAACTACATAACTTGATGATAAAGTCATATCAGATCTCCCCAACTTTGATTGATTACAATAGACTTATGCAGGGCGAGGAAGGAATCATAGTCTATTTTGATATTGAAACTAAGCTTGATACGAAAGGAAAAAATTCAAACAAATCAGTAAATTTCGAGCGTATGAAATCTCCTACAATGAAAAAGATATCTGAACTTTTCGAAGAAATTGAGTCAGTGTTATGCAAAAAACGCTGACAACATCTCAATTTATGGTACAATAAAACAAAATTCATAAAATTGGTTGAATAAGGGTTATTGATTGAACAATCTTAGCAAGATGTATGTGAAAGACAAAATCCCATCGATAGAAGATATATTCAGAGCGCAGAATTTGATGGACAGAGCAGATGTAAGAAAGACGCCATTATCAAAATCAAACACATTTTCTACTACTGCAAGAACAAACATCTTCTTAAAATTTGAATCATTTCAAAAAACTGGTTCTTTCAAGGTTAGGGGAGCGTACTCAAAAATTAATTCGCTTACAAATCACCAATGTAAATCTGGAGTTATTGCGGCTTCTGCAGGTAATCATGCTCAAGGAGTTGCTTATGCTGCGCTCAAGAGAAATATCAGATGCAATATTGTAATGCCAAAAAATGCCTCTCCTGCAAAAGTAGCAGCTACGCGCTCTTATGGCGCAAATGTAATTCTCTCTGGAGATACATATGATGAATCATGGAAAACAGCTGATTCAATGTCAAGAGAAAACGGATATTCCATTATTCACGCATTTGATGATCCGATTGTTATAGCAGGACAGGGGACTGTAGGATTGGAATTAATGGAAGATTTGAACGATATTGACAAGATCTACTTACCGCTTGGCGGTGGTGGACTTGCATCAGGCGTATCTATTGCCATTAAGGCTAGAAGACCTAATGTCAAGATTATAGGAGTTGAATCCAATGAATTTCCTGCGATGAAAAAATCACTTGATGCGGGTAATCTATGTCATATTAATGGTGGATTTTCGATTGCTGATGGTATTTCAGTCAAGTCTCCAGGTGAGCTTACATTTGAAATATGTTCAAAATATCTGGACGACGTTGTTACTATAGATGATGTTTCTATTGTAGAGACTATGTTTAAGCTTATGGAAAGGGAAAAGATTGTAGTTGAACCTGCCGGGGCTGCAAGTCTAGCTTATGTTCTTTCTAGTGGTAAAATAAAAAACAGTCAAAACATAATTTCAATCCTTTCTGGAGGAAATATAGACATGTATCTATTAGGGCAAATAGTATCAAAAGGTTTAATGCAAATGGGAAGATTAGTTAAAATATTTGTCCAATTGCCTGACAAGCCAGGCGCCCTGAAAAGTATTGTCGATAAGATAGCGGAACTTAGCGTCAATATTGTTCAGGTTGAACATGATCGTCTGAGTTCCAATGTCGCAGCAGGCTCTGCTGGAGTATATCTAAGTTTAGAGCTAGAAAATGAAAAACATTCAAGAAAACTATTGGATTTCCTAAAGCAGGAAAAAATGGTATTTAAGGTTGTACCTTAATTACAGTAACAATATTCTCTAAACCCAGCTTTATCCGCAGTAGAGCCACCAATTTTAACCAAAATAAATTCGTTCTTGGCTCTTGCATAAGATTCGTTCAAATTTCTTTGATTTTCACGTAAAATTTGATACTCTTCCATAGATAATCTCTTGCGAAATCCAATTTCCTCTTCAAGATTCATATTCTTCACTATTTCCTTATAACTTTGTTGGATAACTCCACTGAAAACCATTGCACTGCTACCACTTCCATATGATCCAAATCCTACTCGGCAACTTTCGATGTCATGATGTTTTTTAAATTCACATTCAAGTAAACTCCTAAATCCCATATACATTGACGCTGTATACAAGTTTCCTATGATGTTAGAAGCTTCAAGTGAGCTTGCCATTTTTTGTTCATACACCTCATTGTAAAATGAGGTTTGCATGAATGCTTTTCTGAATTGTTCATCTGCCTTCATAAATTCCGTATCTGCCAAAGTAGACTCTATAGTACCTCGACTATCATTTGGAACAGGTTCATGGAATCCTATCTCTTTTATGACATGTTGCCATCGCGGAAGTGTTCTCCACTCATGTCTTAGCAAATATGCAAGTGCCTTTTCTCCCATTCTTCTATATGGTAAATGCACTGTAAACAAATCTATGTAATCTGTTATAGATTCCCCATCCTTAAGATGGATCAATCCTGTTCGCATTGCCTTTTGCTTATAGCTATCGAAAGCCTTCCTTACTTGTATTAAATATAATAAATTGGAATACAGCCCATTTACAAGTGGTGTCTCCTTTCCAAATGGCCTATAGAAATCGTATTCATTTTTGATTATAGTTGACGTGACTTTTGGATCCAGCGCCAACAATCTGGGTTCTTCCTTTATCAGAAGTGCGACTGCTCCTGCTCCCTGTGTATACTCTCCTGCTGAGCCAACATCGTATTTGGCTATGTCGGTTACAACTACAATAGCAGCCTTGTCATTATTTTCTTCTGCTCTAATCCAATTTGTGTTGTCATAAATTGCATAAGACCCGCTCACGCAGGCAAATTTACATTCGATTCCTCCCGCATGCTCAAAAGAACTGTCACCGTATACTTGTTCCAACATACCCACAACAAATGAATTTAATGCTTTTGATTCGTCAATACTTGATTCAGTTGCTACATACAATCTACCGATATCATCCGGATGTAGGTTGTTCTTTTTCATTAGCTCAAGACACGCATTTGATGCCATACAAGCTGCATCCTGATTTGTGTCCACCAATGCCATCTTTTTTATTCCTATGCCATGTTCTAGCTTTTGGGGATCAATACCTCTTGCTTGAGCAAAATCTTTGTAGTCAATGTAAAGTTTTGGAACGTATATAGCAAGATCGTCAATGCCAGCTGGCATGTTAGCAGTCTTTATCATGATAGACATTTAAAGGTACTTGTTGATATTCGACTCGAATTAAAAGAAATTCGATAAAAAATTGGTATATTTCTAAGAAAATTATATTGTTTATCTCAAACAAGCTATATCATTGTAGAGTAATCATGTGTTTTTCAATCCGTTTGATAGCAAGTATTGGTGGCCGTTCAAAAAAATAATTTTTTCCGTATTATAAAACCAATCTGTCAATTACCTCTCGACCTTATTTATTAGAATTAGTTTCACCTAATGCTTTACCTAATGAACTCGAATGGTTTCGTAGAAATTATTACGTTCATGGGCCTGGAACCCAATTTGTTTAATTGCTGTAATAATTTTATCCGACGTTAATTCTGTGGATCTTGCCCCAGTTGCACTAACTACTTCTTCACCAATTAAGGTGCCTCCAAAATCATCTGCGCCATAAGTTAATGCAAGTTGAGCCATTCCTATACCATTTGTAAGCCATGAAGACTGGAGATGATCGATAAGTCCTGAAAAAACAATCCTAGATATTGCAATCATTTTTAGTAATTCTAGTCCACCTGAAGGATATTTTATCAGTCCTTCTTCTTGCATTTTTGTATTATTTGGTTCAAAGCTCCAGGGAATAAATGACATGAAGCCGCCTGTCTTTTCCTGTAATTCTGCAATCTTAATCAAGTGTCTCCCACGTTGTTCGTAATCTTCCCCTGTACCGTACATCATCGTAGCCGAAGATTTAATGCCCAGTTCGTGGGCCTGCTTCATGATATTTAGCCATTCATCACTTTTTATTTTCAGGGGACTAATTCTTGATTTTACATCATCATCAAGAATTTCAGCACCAGCACCGGGCAATGTGTCCAAGCCTGCCTCTTTTAATCTAGAGAGTACTTCCTTTGTGTTGCTCCTTTCTACCTTGGAAATGGTGTCAATTTCGGAGGCTGAAAGTCCGTGGATAGCAACGTCAGGACATTTCTGCTTTATTGTTTTGAAAGCTTCTTCGTAATACTCGATCCTCAGATCTGGATTGTGACCCCCCTGCATCAAGACCTGAGTTATTCCGAATTGATCCCTTGCTGTTGCGACCCTTTTTACCACATCATCTACAGATAATGTATATCCCTCAGAATCTCCAGGAGCTCTGTAAAAAGCACAGAACTTGCAGTATGTTATGCATACGTTGGTGTAATTTAGAATAATGTTGGTTACAAACGTCGCAACTTTACCAAATAACCTTTCTCTTAGTATATTTCCAATGATTCCTAGCGCGTAGGGATTGTCAGATCTTAATAAGCGGATACAATCGTTTAATGCAAGACTTTTTCCATGCAACACTTGATCAAGAATATCACTTACATCAGATTTCTGGATCAACTCTTGTGCAAAGAAGTTCATGAACTATTTCATGACGAATGCCAACCGTATTTATTCTTTACAAACATTGTCAAAAAGGTGAAGATTTTATAGGCGATATGGACATCATCTAAACAATTTGTTGCAAAGTATTGCTGGTAGTTCAAACGCTTTAGAGAAGGTTATTCATGGCGAAGAATTATCATTCAATGATGGTCTAGAATTATTTAATAACGAAAATGTCTTCGTTTTGGGCGCTGCAGCAAATTTGATAAAAAAAAAACTAACTGGTAACATAATAACATTTGTTGCTTCATACTACCTGAATTATACAAATATTTGTGCGGCAAGTTGTCCGCTTTGTGCTTTTTACAGAAAAGGAACCGAATCTGATTCATATACACTGACACTTGAACAGATACTGACTAGAGCCAGAATAGCGATAAACGAAATGAAGGCAACAGAACTTCATATCGTCGGTGGCTTCCATCCAAAATTAGGACTTGACTATTATGAAAAGATGATAAGGGAAATTAAGAAAGAATTTCCATCAGTTACAGTCAAAGCACTTACACCAGCTGAAATTCATTTTATTTCTCATGTTACGAGAAATTCAGTAAAAGAAGTACTCTCTAGATTAAAAGACGCAGGACTTGATGCCCTACCTGGAGGAGGAGCAGAGATATTCAGCAAAGATATAAGGGATATAATCGTGAGGGGCAAATGTTCTGGGGATGAATGGCTAAAAACTGCAGGAATCGCACATGAGCTGGGAATACGATCAAATTGTACGATGCTATTTGGTCATATTGAAAGACCACAACATGTTATAGATCATTTAATAAAAGTACGTGAATTACAAAAGAAAACGGGAGGTTTTATTACATTCATACCTTTGAAGTTTAGCTTGGACAATACAGAACTTGAACAAAAAGGGCTAATTGATAATGAAAGTTCTTCAATATATGACCTGAAAGTAATTGCTTTGTCAAGACTCATGTTGGCCGATGCGATGAAAAATATCTCTGTATATTGGGTTGCACTAGGAAAAAAATTAGCTCAAGTTGCGCTATCATATGGAGGAAATGACCTTGTTGGCACCGCCTATTCTGAAGAAATTTTTAAGGCTGCGGGAAAGATCACAGGAACTACGATTCAGGAATTAATTTCACTGATTGAAGATGCAAAATATATTCCCTTACAAAGAGACACATTTTTCAATATTTTATAACGTTCTAAACCACTATAAATAACTAGTAATATTGTTCAATTTTTTGACTGTTACTATCTACAAATAACAATTCATCATATGAGAGAATATTACTACTCTTAGCCTTTTGTAGCATTTTTATTATAGAATCCTTTCCTTCTTGATCCATATTGATAGTAAGATCATTTACATACATCCTGACAAATTTTTCAATTAGCGATTTAGGATTTCCTCTACCAAATTGCATCGAATATTCTAATGCATCATCAAAATTTTTAAGCCCGTATTCTATAGAACTCCTGAAAAGCTCATCAAACTCAATTATTTCATTGATCGTTAGGGAACGTTTACTTATAACGTTGATTCCAAGTGGAACAGGCATGCCATTGGTAAGATCGTGCCACCATCGGCCAAGATCTAATATTTTCTTGAATTCATCTCCCAGTGAAATTTGTGCTTCATGAATAATTATGCCAGCATCTACCAGACCAGATGAAACTTGCTTTGGTATTTCATTAAAGATGATTTCGACACCATTGAAAGTTCCTATAGCCATATTAAGCAGTAAATTTGCAGATGTCATTTTTCCTGGGATGCCGATCTTATACTTATGCAACTGTTTCAATTCGATATTCTTTTTTGAAATCACAATAGGACCATATTTGATCCCGAAACTTCCACCACTGTTCAAGATGACGTAATCTTTAATGAATGCGTAAGCGTGAGCTGAAATCGCAGTGATGTCTAATTCATGATTAATTGCACGCTTGTTTAGCTTCTCAATATCTTCAATAACATGTTCTATTTGGAGATATGGCGACTTAATGTTACCGGAGGCGATCCCATAAAACATAAAAGCATCGTCCGCGTCAGGGGTGTGTCCCAGTGTTACATGTTTCATAAGAAAGTGATTATTTTGACGATATTTTTATTTTACAGAATTGGAGTCGATAAATAAGAATATGTGATGTAACAGACAACAATATATTATATAACAGCAAGTTTCTATCTGTGGTTCTCAACCGTGACTTATATTTCCGTTCAATTTGATCCAGTCTCTTACTAAATTAAGGAAGATTTAATAATCCTGCATAGATTTTTTGTGGTTTGTAAGATGCCAAAATTCAAGTCTACACAGGACATATTAAGAATTATCGGTAATAAGGATCAAATACGTAATTTCGGTGTGATTGCTCACGTAGATCACGGAAAAACTACGATGAGTGATAGCTTATTGGCTGCATCAGGAATAATTTCTCCTTCAGTTGCCGGTCAGGCACTGGCACTAGATTCAATGAAACTAGAGCAAAATAGACAGATGACAATTAGGGGAGCCAATGTAACCCTGTATTATGAAATCGATGGAAAAGAATATGTGATCAATATGATTGATACTCCTGGACATATCGATTTCACTGGAAGAGTTACTCGAGCTCTAAGGGCGATTGATGGTGTCGTTGTAGTTTCAGATTCTGTTGAAGGAATAATGACTCAAACAGAAACTGTAACCCGGCAAGCTCTTGAAGAGCGTGTGAGACCAGTACTTTATATTAACAAAATTGATAGACTTGTCAAAGAGCTAAGATTAGATCCACCTGCCATGCAAAAATGGCTTTCAAACATTATTGCAGAATTCAATAAATTAGTCGATATTTATGCTGAACCAGAACTAAGAGAAAAATGGAAGGTAAGTATTCAAGGAAATAGCGTAGCCTTTGGTTCGGCTAAGGATAGATGGGGATTTAACTATAATATAGCTCAAAGAAATGGAGTTGGCTTTAAAGATGTCTATGATGCGTATAACTCTGACGATCAATCCTTGATAAGAAGCTTATCAGAAAAAGCTCCTTTGCATGAGGCAGTACTTGGAATGGTCGTCCAGCATCATCCACCACCCCATGTAGCGCAGCGCTACAGAATACCAAAAATTTGGCCAGGGGATCTTGATTCAGACATTGGAAAATCTCTCGTATCATGTGATGATAAGGGACCAATTCTAATGATGGTTACTACAATTAATGTGGACCCTCAAGCGGGCAGGATAGCTACTGGTAGATTGTTTTCTGGTACGATAAAAGATGGAGATGAAGTGTATCTAATTGACGGAAAAAGGACTGGTAAAGTTCAATCGGTAAATATCTACATGGGTAACACTCGTGAACTGGTAAACATGCTTCCTGCAGGAAATATACCCGCTTTACTTGGGATAGATCATGCAATTGCGGGAGAGACATTTTCATCGATTAAAAATGTACCTCCATTTGAATCAATAAAATATGTCTCAGAACCTGTTGTTACTATCGCGATAGAACCAAAACATCCCAAAGATCTGCCAAAATTGGTTGAAGCATTAAGAAGAATTACTGTTGAAGATCCAAACCTAATTGTAAAAATCAACGAAGAATCTGGTGAAACATTACTATCTGGTATGGGAGTGCTACACCTTGAGATCGCTACATCTCTAATACTTGAAACTGGTTTAGAAATTACTACTACTCAGCCTCTTATCAACTATCGTGAAACTATACGCAATAATGCTGGCCCTATTATGAGTAAATCTCCAAATAAACACAATAAGATTTTCATGAGAGTTGAACCATTAGGAGAAGATATTATTGAATTAATAAAGAATGGTCATATCCATGAGGATTTGGATAGAAAACAAATGGCAAAAATCCTAAGGGAAAAGGGTTGGAGTGCAGATGAAGCAAAGAATGTTTCTGCTGTTGATATCAGTGGCAACGTGCTTGTGGATGAAACCAGGGGTGTTCAATTTATACAGGAATCGATGGATTCCATAAGGTCTGGTTTTGATGATGTAGTACATTCAGGTCCCATTGCTCATGAAACGCTTCGTGGAGTAAAATTTGTTCTGCACCATTTTGTACCACATGAAGACCCCGCTCACCGTGGCCTGGCACAACTGATGCCAGCCACTAGGCGATCCATGCTCGGATCAATGCTTTTAGCGAATCCAGCATTGTTAGAACCGATTCTTGGTATGGAAATAAAATGTCCGCAAGAACAAATCGGAACAGTAGCAGGAATCTTATCAGGAAAACGCGGAAAACTATTGAACGTAGAACAAAAAGGCGTAATTAGCATTATACAAGGTGAAGTTCCTGCATCAGAAACATTTGACTTGTCTGAGGTAATGCGAGGTGGAACTGCCGGCAAGGCGTTATGGAATACTTATTTTAAGACTTGGCAAGTGGTACCACAATCTATATTCCAAACAATTGTAAATGATATTAGGAAGAGAAAGGGTTTGAATCCAGAACCACCTAACGCTGATGAATTCGTAGATAAAGAATAATCAAGCTATACAATAGAGGACGAATTTCTTATTTTCAAATAATGTTATAATTTCAAAAATCAAGACTCCTTCATAAAAAATTCTATAAAAATGGTGTAGAATTTATATGTTACATCAAGATATAATATAATAATTACAAAGAGGTGTAAAATGGGATGTTTAACAAAGGATCATGTAGGTCATGTGGAAAAATCTTGGTGCCTTTCTCGATGTGCAATCAATGCAAGGAATACATTTCGTGGATTTGCAATGAATGCCAACAAGTGGAGGATGTAACTCATAAACATGACAGTGATCAAGAATCACATGAAATCACCAATTTGGAATTTGAATCTATCTAGAATCGAATAATTAATTTTATTAAGAGCCAAATAATGCATTTCCATAATAGTTTAGGTACCTAGACATAATTAATGACTTTATTCATTCATCTTGCGGTCTTGTTGTTTTTTAGAGTTAACAGGACAGCTGTCTCTTTCTACTTCTACATAAATCTTGGACGATGTTCTCACATCAATAACCGACTTAATACGTTCTTCAATTGTATCTATCACCTGTTCTATTTGATCGGTATTAATGTTATCTACGAGACTTACTTCCATTGCAACTAGGACATCATTGGGACCAAAATGCATTGTTCTAAGTGTAATTACTCTATTTAATTCAGGAACCTTTAAGACTGATTCTATAATTTTAGTGCGATCTTTCTTAGACATTGCTTCTCCAATAAGAAGAGCTCTATTTTCTTTTGCCAAAAAGAACGCAAATAACATTAGAACGGCACCTATTGCTATCGAGCTGTACGCATCATACATCATGTTGTTAGTAATTTCAGACAGATAGATTCCTATTGCAGCTATTGCTATTCCCAGTAGGGCAGCTGAATCCTCAACTATGACGGTTAGAATAGTGGGGTCTTTACTCTCTTGAAATTCTCTAAACAGCTTGTGCAAACTTACTTTTTCACCTCTTGCTTCAATAGTATCCTTAAACATTTTGAAAGCTATGCGCAAAGCGTTACCTTCAAAAACGGCTGATATTAAGAGTATTATGTAACTGACATCGGCATTTACAATTTGATGTACAGGATCAAAAATTGAACTAAATCCCTTTTCAAAAGATAAAATCCCTGAAATGCCAAATAATAGAGTTGCAACAATAAACGACCAGAAAAATTGTTCCTTTCCATATCCAAATGGATGTCTTTCAGTAGGTACTCTTGAGCTTGTTTTGATTCCAACCAGCAACAATACCTGGTTAAAAGTGTCAGAAAAAGAATGGTATGTTTCTGACCACATAGCGCTACTATTAGTGAGAAACGCAGCAATTAATTTAGCAATTGCTATTCCCAAGTTACCAAATAAAGCAGCATAAACAGCCCTCTTGGAACTTCCGACCAAAAATTATTCTCCTGTTCTCCTTCTATAATATTAAGTTGATTAACGGGAAGTTATCTCCTTCATAAAGATATTCTGATCAAGTCTGGAGAATTCGTTCAAATTTATCGTCCCTCCTTTAGACATTATTTCTCTAACTTTCTTACCAGCAACAGGATCATTCCACCATCTCTCACCAAACTTGTTGATAAGATATGTTTCCAATTCTGCGGCTCGTATGGCAGCTAACATGTAACTGGGTACGTACATTATTGACTCCGGAAGAATGTGATGTAACATCCAATATTCACCAGGCACCTCAAGACCCAAATACTTTTTGATTAGCTTTTCATACAGTCTGCTTGTTTCATAAATTGTAAGATTTCTATTCCAAAATTCCATCTTCATCAGTGAATTTGCAGTGTAAAAGACGACAAAAAATAGTTCCATGAAATTATTTTTTGAGACCAATTCACATAACACTTTATCATTTGTGATCCCAATATCTTTCAAATATAACGGATTTTTTGTCAATCTCTCTATTAGTATTGAAAATATTTCAGCAATTCCCATTGGAAATTTGTATTTTTCCCAGTAGTTCAAGTCCGGATCTATTGAAGAGGCATGTATTGCATGTCCAGTTTCATGATAGCAGCTTTGCAGATTAAAGTAAGGGCTTTCATTTTTGAACAAGACTCTGATATCACTAGGAATTTTTACAAAGAAGCAAATCGGTGATGGATATTTATTTGGCCTATCATTCGTATCAAAGTGAATTTTTGAAAAATCAAAGCCAATCGATCGTAAAGTCTTCTTAACTGTCGTGACAGGATTAATCCTAAAAAAGTATTTCTCAATACTACTGAAAATCCTATTGCGAAAAAAATAAAAATCATCATAATATTCAGGATCCTTTCCGATAAGTTTACGATCACAATTAAGCTCACTTTGAAAGCGTTTTCTTGCACGTTGTCCCAACTCTGAAACCAACACTCTTAGTTCTGAGAGAGTAATTTTTTCACTAATGAGGTAACCGTCTAATGGGCTAAATGGCTTTCTCGAATTTTCATTAATCTTGTCTGAAAAATTAGAGTAAATTTCTCTGATTTTTTTAAAACGTAAATTTATTACAGGAGAAATATATTTTGTCTTTTTGATAAACTCATCAAAAACAATTTTTCTCTTATTGTTATCATTTTCACAGCTATTGAACTGTCTCCAATTATTCCAGTTTACCTGCTTTCCATTGAATTTGAAATATCTACTTTTTATCTTTGTTCCTCTCAAATCATGCAATTTCAATTCAAGGGTTTTTGTCTTGGATTTACATATGTTTTCTATTGAAGATAAAAATAATATTCTTGGTTTAGAAAATGACCTTACAAATATTTCCGAAATCAGAAATTTCATCTTAGATAGATTTTCAATATTTTTTTTATCATAATCATAGCCTGCAAATTGTAAATATTGTTCATTGGTTTCAGCGCTATAAAGAATTTCATCGATCTCGCACCATTCCTTTAGATTCAATTGACATAATTTTAGACTAAAAGATATTTAAGTTGGTCAAGTAGCTTAAGACAAAAAAGCTTGACTTATGTCGAGCCAGTATGATAGAAAAATATACTAGAAGTATGTGTAAATATGTGTAGAAAATATTACTACCAGGTTATTCAAATATGACACTTTGATTTAACGTCTACTGAACAGTCTAGAGAATATGACCAGTTTTACAAACCAGTGGAATAAAGAGGTCAAAAAAGACACCACCGAAAAAATCAAAGAAACTTTGAGAACGCAGAAGCCTCTTAAACCGACTATGGAATCGGCAAAAAATAGACTAGGGATTCAAACTCAAAAATTAGATGCACTCTTAGAAAAATTAAAATCAAAAGATAGAACTCTCTTTAATCAAATTGTTACGCATTTACAAAATCATGATGCTCAACAAAGCAAAATGCTTTCAAATGAGCTTTCACAAGTCAGAAGAACAGTTAAGACTATTTCACAATTAAAAATGTCACTTGAGCAAGTGCATATGAGATTAGAGTCTACTATTGACATTGGAGATGCTCTAACTGCATTAAAACCAGCGGTTGGCACGCTCTCAAAAGTAAAAACAGGACTAACTGGATTAATGCCAGATGTGGACACAGAATTAGGTGAAATCAACGATGTCTTTAGTGATATTATGGTAAATGCCAATAGCACTTCCGACGTAGGCTTCGCGTTAAATCCATCTGGAGGAGATTTGAATAATATTCTTGCAGAAGCAAGCATAGTCGCAGAACAAAGAGTTACCGACAATTTTCCAGACGCGCCTATGGGTACATTTACTAGGAATTCTAGGTCTTCAATTGGAGAACACACAGAATAATTCCTTTTTTATTTCCCACAGAATAAATTGCAAGTATACATAAGTTAATACATGAGCACGACTAAACCAAAGCTGTATCCTAGTAAAGGCTCAATAATAATTTCGACATTTCAATCTAGAATGTCTGCAAACAAGATAGCTAAAGATATGATTTCAAGAAGACTGTGTGCTTGTGTAAATATTATCAAAATAAATTCATTCTACTATTGGGACAAGAAGATACAGTATGACAATGAGTATCTATGTTTTTTTAAAACAAATTCATCTGCCAAACTGAGAAAAGAGTTAAAAAAAATTCATCCATACAAGGTTCCGGAAATTGTTGAAATCAAAATGGATAAGATCGACAATGATTATCTACGATGGCTAATTAGTTCAGTTTCTTAATCTTGGACTATCCATTTGTTACCTTATCGCATACCGAAGAAGACCTACGATCCCGCCTAAGGAAGAAATTCTTAATCCAATGTCTGTAGATGCGTCTACACCATATATCTTGCCTCCAATAGTCTCGGTTGAATTCAGTAAATCTATAAATTCATTCTCGTTGATCTTTTCTAAGATAGAGTTAGAATAAATCAAACACTCTATTGATCTGTTAGTTACAGCATCTCTTACTTCATTTACCCCAATGGCATATTTAGGCTCACCTTTGTGAATAAGATAAATTAATTTGTCCAATAATGATGATACTATGCCAATTTTACTGGCTTTCAATAACTCTTTTAATGATGTGGAACGCAGAGATACAAAAATACCGTCTTCACCTGCTACGTCTATTCCCTCTAAGATGGTAATGCTGTCAGTGATTTCCTTGGAAAGAAAGTTAAAAAATCTCCTTTTGGTTTCACCCGGGCCAAATAAAACTAGCATTTGTTTTTGGGAGTGTAAATTACTAACACTTTTAATTCCTATAAGTATCTCACCAAAGAAATTGTCTATATTTGGATTTATCCTTCTAGAACCTTGAAATCTTTTTCCACTCTGACCTGAGTAAATATTTGGTAAAATTTTTACGTGAGTACCTGTTACTAATGCTATAGCGGCTTCCTGTATATCAATTGAAATTAACAGGTAAATTGTATTTTTGCCAGAATTCTTTAATATATCAGATTGAATTTTTTTCCACTGTTTTTTTTCCAAAATGATCATATCATCTACTTTAATTGAAATAGAGTGATGAACGCCCTTTGGAACTAACTCATTATCACTATTTAATATCGTTCCCCCAATTCGTATTCTATCAACTGTTCCATCAAATTTGATGTCCTCGATTCTTAGTAATATTCTTATTTTTACTCGTTCTCCTTTATCGGGTCTGGAAAATTCAGATCTCTGTTTAATTGATCTTGTCGTATCTGTGATAATGTTGTCATTGATTTCAATTATTCTTCTTAATGTAAACAGATCATCCAAGTCTTCTGGAACGATTGCTTTTGATTTTTCAGAATGCTTTGAATCCCGAACAATCATATGAACTAATTTTCACATTGTCTCTTGTTCTTATCTTTAATCGGACCCTGTATTCAATTTCGACTCATTGTTAGCTATATTACTTTGTTTTGATGACTCCAAGTAACTGTTTACCCAGTCTTGGGTTAATACTCCTGATTCAACCAGATTTACTAATGAGTTTGGTGAAGCCTCACCGGTAACCTTTCCGTTTTTTCTTCGAGTTTGACGCCACTTAAGTTGCGTATTTCCACTTTTTGAAGAATAAATTATGCCTAGTACTTCTTTAGCGTTCACAAATGTCATTTCACGAATCTTTTTAAGAGTCACCTTGTCAGCCGCTTCAATGTAAATTGCTCCAGGGCCTTCTTCACGTTCAGGAAAGATTTCAAAGTCATGCATGTAACTTTCGGGTATAAATGATCTACATGTACTTATAATGATAAACCGCCTAAAACTCTCAAGTGAACAAGCAGCTTCTATTAGTACCAATGTCTTGATAGGATTTGTTGCTATTTATCAAGTTTCTGACATGTAATTTCGCCAGTTTAAGTTTCATTTTAATCAATCAAATTTGAGATTTTTAGTTATACTTCTAAAATTAACAAACTGACTACAAGCTTGTGAGTGGACAAACTCCTAACTCAAGATCTACTTCATATTGTCTTCAGTAGGGCTATTCCGTCATTGTTTGTCCTTTATTAGTACATTCGAGGACACTTAAAAATTAAATTGTAGCTGAAGGATTTGAAGCCTTCACGAGATTCAAAGCCTATTTTGAACTTGCGTCAGACCATAAGTAGCTAAAATATTCCTTGGCAAAACCTGCCAAACCAATATGATCGGCCCAAATTGCTATTGGTTCAACATAACCATTTTCGTTTCTTCCACTTCCCAGTAGAATCATTACTTGATTTATATCGCCTATGACACCGCCTCCAAACATATTGCTCTTAACTCTAACCTCAGCAACTCTAGAAATGGTGAGTATCGTCTCCTTACTTGTGTTATCAGATACGAGGACTGCAATTTTTACACCTTTTTCCGATAGAGTTCTCAAAGTGGCTTGGATTATACCAACAATATTTTCTGCACCCTGAGGCAATGCAACAAGCAGTTCCTTCTTGCAATTCTGAATTATTTCTTGAACTTTATTAGCGATATTGAATAAACCCATAACTACCCATATTTCTGGTCTTTCCTTAATACCTGTTTTTTCGTAAATAGGCATTAATTCTCGTATTATTAACTCATTGTTGGAATCCATCTTTTTTTCAATCAATGTTCTTGTAGTTTCTGCAGCAGTTTGGGGTGAATTTGGAAAGAATTTCTGTGGCCTGGAACTGTTAGATTCAACCCACCCTCTCTCTTCTAATGAATTCAAAACTTCGTATATCTTTGAATAAGGCACATTCGATTTTTTACTAATCTCAGATGCTGCCATCGAACCATTTTCAAGCAAAGAAATGTAGACTTTTATTTCATAACTCCCTAAACCTATATCTTCCATTGCCTTCTTGGTCTTGTCAGATAAACTCATAATAATGGTTAAACTGGATAATAGAACATAGTATATATCTTAGGCGCACTGTTTACTGTCGATTTACAAGCAAACTAATCACCATATTATTAGTTACATTATATTTATATAGGAAATATACAAATTCGACATGATTAACTTAGGTGAGATTAAGTGGAATTAGTACAAATATCAAATCGTACGGTAAACAAGGTTAATACAGACAAGAGAACAATACGATTTACTCAGAGTATCTGCCCAGATTGCAACATGATTCTTGATGCTGAAGTTTTTGAAAGAGAAGGTAAAGTCTTCATGACAAAAACATGTCCAACACATGGTGAGTGTGAAGAATTGTATTTTGGTTCATATAAAATGTACAATAAATTCAGCACATATTGGATGGATGGAAAAGGTGCACATGCACCTAATGTTATGGTAGACAAATGTGCGTGCCCTACTAACTGTGGATTATGTACAAACCATCTATCACATTCCGGACTTGCTAATATGATAGTCACCAATAGATGTGACCTTACATGCTGGTATTGTTTCTTTTATGTTAAGAAGGGATTAGAGGGTGCTTATTTGTATGAACCTACCCATGAACAAGTTCGAGCTATGATGAAAACTCTAAAGGCAGAAAAGCCAATCGCTGGAAATTCAATCCAAATTACGGGTGGTGAACCAATGTTAAGAGATGATATCACTGATATTATTAGGATTATGAAAGAAGAGGGTGTGGACCACGTACAGATGAATACTAACGGTATCAAATTGGCCCTTTCTCCAGAGACTATGCGTCAAGTAAGAAATGCCGGAGTAAGTAATCTATATCTGTCATTTGATGGAGTAACTCCACGAACAAATCCAAAGAATCATTGGGAAGTCCCATATGCTCTAGAATCTGCAAGAAAATGTGGAACTACTGTGGTGTTTGTTCCAACTGTAATTAAATCCATCAACGATCATGAGTTAGGTCCAATTATAAGGTACGCTCAAAAACATCTTGATGTAGTTCATGCAGTAAACTTCCAACCTGTTTCATTAACAGGAAGAATGGGTAAAAAAGAACGAGAAAAATATAGAATTACTATCCCAGACTGTATAGAAAGAATACAAGAACAAACAAACGGAGAAATTTCAATGGATGACTGGTTCCCTGTTCCATCATGTATGCCACTAACAAATGTTATCGAAGCATTTAGCAAAAAGCCAAAATACGAACTATCAATCCACTTTGCTTGCGGTGCTGGAACCTATGTATTTGAGGACACTCAAACCAGGAAGTTAATACCGCTTACGTCATTTGTTGACCTGAAAGGTGTTTTGGAATATTTCGAAGAAAAGGCTGAAGAGATCAGATCAGGTGCAAATAGGTACTGGACAATGTTACAAGTTATTAGAAAATTAAATCAATTCGTAGATAGAAACAAACAACCTCATGGATTAGATCTTGCAAAGATGTTCTCTAGCATATTGCTGAAGCGCAATTTTGACTCTGTAGGTTCATGGCATGTTCGATCACTCTTTTTGGGAATGATGCACTTCCAGGATAAATATAACGAGGATCTTGAAAGACTGCAGAGATGTGATATTCATTATTTGACCCCTGACTTGCGAATTATTCCATTCTGCGCGTTTAACGTAATTCCAGAATGGTATCGAGATAGAATCCAAAAGAAATTCAGCATTCCGGTTGAAGAATGGGAAAAAGCTCATGGACAAACTCTTGAAGCCGGTTTGTATCGTGGCATCATGAGAAGAGGAAAACCTGAGGCACAAATGGGATGTGCAATGTCTGAAATGCACAAGGCAGCTGCCGAATCAATGGCCAACGACGATCACAAGGCTGTTGAATTGAGAAACGGAATGGCTGGCGCCTGAAACCTTTTTTTGCAATTAACTTTCCTTTTATTATTTTATGTAAATCGCAGTTTGACAGTTTAGAAAGTATATTATAGAAATTTTGCATATAAACTAGAATAAGATTTAATTGAACGCAGTTTCCATTTTTCACAATGTCTAATATGAAATATATTCAACTCGAACCCCGAGGGGAAGTTGCTTTACTGCGAATTAACAGACCTGAAGCACTTAATGCAATGAATATTGATGTTATATCGGAGCTTTCTCGAACGGTGGATATAGTAGGCGCTGATGAAAGTATCAAAGTTGTAATAATAACAGGGGCTGGCGAAAAATCCTTCTGTGCTGGTGCCGATATTTCATACATGGTGAACATAGACCCAATAACTGCGGAAAAGTACGCATCATCAGCGCAATCTGTTTTGAACAAAATTGAACGTCTGGAAAAGCCAGTGATAGCCGCAGTAAATGGGTATGCGCTTGGAGGTGGTTGTGAATTAGCGATGGTTTGCGATATTAGGATTGCGTCGAGTAATGCAAAAATGGGTCAACCTGAAGTAACAATAGGAATTCCGCCTGGATGGGGAGGCACACAAAGGCTTATGCGATTAGTTGGGCCTGCAAAAGCCAAAGAACTAGTTTTTACGGGGCAGATGATTTCCGCGGAAGAAGCGCTCCAATTCGGTCTGGTCAATAGGGTGATTAGCCTAACATCTGACGATAATTTACCTCCTGAAGCGCCCAAGGACAACAAGGAAAAGGAAAAAGAACGAAATACTCAGATAGCAAAAATACTTAACAATAAACTCATGGATGAGTGTGATAATTTAGCCAAGCAAATTGCAAAAAATAGTTTTAACGCCGTAAAGGTAAGTAAAATGTTGATAAACAGGGGTATGGATGCAGATCTGAACACAGGGCTCAGATTAGAGATCTATGGTTGGTCTCTGTGTTTTGCACATGAGGACAGACAAAAGATGATGTCTGATTTTCTAAACAAAAGCAAGAAGTAAGATCTTGTTTCATCTCCACTTTATTTGGAATCATAATCTTGAAGTAACTCTAACTGAACTACTAGGACGACAGACGTAGGCATTACTCTGAATTTTAGATTCAGCAAATGCCTGCTCCATTGAATGTCCTATTTTATGTGCAGCCTTAGCCGAATTTGTGAATGCAATCATCGATGGACCAGCACCACTTATAGTTACTGCCAATGCACCGGAACGGATTGCATTTAATTTTACTTTATCATACCCGTCAATAAGGCTCTTCCTAGCTCGTTCTACTATAATATCATTTATGCCATTTGTCAGAAGTCTTGTATCTTGAAGGAAAAAACCACTAACCATGATACATGCATTGGCCAAATTTTTTGTGAGATCTTCAATTGGTATCGCTTTTGGTATCACACTTCGTGCCAGTTTTGTTTTCTTAGCTGGTGTTATCAAGTTAGGAACACAAACTACGAGTATAAGATCTTTTGGTGTATCTACTTTAATAAATCGAAGTGTAGGAAATGTTCTTACAATTACAAACCCTCCAAATAACGAAGCTACCACATTATCATAGTGTTTTATACCGGCACTACTCACTTCTCCTTCTGCGGCAAAATCTAATAATTCATTATCCGTTAATTTACATTTAAAAAGTTCTTTAAATGCAGTAACGGCAGCTGCACTGGATGCGGCACTACTTCCTAATCCCAATCCTATTGGTACTCCCTTGGTGATCCTAATCTCAAGATCATCTTTAATTTTGTATTTTTGAGCAAATTTCATTACCGATAGACCAGCAGAATTTTCTTTAACAACAGACGGAACTTTTGCATTGTTGTCTATTTCGATCTTTATTTTTCCATTTTTTGTTCCTAACTTGCGGATAGATACGGTATCATAAAAAAGATCAATACCAAGACCAAAGACGTCAAAACCAGGTCCTAAATTCGCAGTTGATGAGGGTGCCGTTGCTTCACAAAATTCAAATGCTTCTTTCATTTTCAACTTGAGTCTCCTTTCTCTTCACCCAGATTAAGCGCCCTTGAAAGCGTCGCAGTAAGATTCACCATCCCACTCATTGTTAAACTTGACACAAGAATTGGACTTTGCATGAGTTTATTTTTGAATAAGGCATTTAATAGATCCTTACTCAGAATTGAATATTCAATATTATTTTCATTTTGCAGTGAATCTTCCAGAGATGATTTAGACGACCATTTCATTATTTCCTGCAGTTTATCAATTACTAGATCTCTCTTTGTCATCACATCTATCTGCGATATGTTCAAACGGAGTCTTACAGATGTTGCCATCAATGCAATTGAAATGTAATTCATTGGGGTTGATGAGGCAAGAATTCCATCAAAAGTAAATATGTTTATCTTATTGTCAGATTGAAAATTTGAAACAAAATATGGCCCACTTGCCCTGAATATAAATAGTTCAATCTGACCTGGAGTATCTGCCACCACAAAATCCGGGTTTAAATTAAAAACTTCATCTTGAATTTCATCCAATTTTGCAGCAATCAAATCTGAGGCCATTATGAGCGCACCATTTGGCCCTAGGTCATGTTGGGACATTATCTTGTCTATGTCAATATAATTCCTCACATCAACATCTGGCTCATAAGGCAGTGAAATGACACCCGGGTCAAGATTCAATGAGATGGGATAGAAGTTGTTATCCTTATACCATTGGATTAGTTTGGATGTAAGAAGTGATTTACCAGAGCCGGCCGTCCCAGTAATGAAAATAGTTTCCAAATATAGTTAAAACAATGAAGTGAATATATTAATTCTATTGATTATTATATGACCAGCTACTATTTTGCATTGATTAGGTTTGAAATGGAGAATAATTGCAGTTGCTGTGAGCCTTGTTCCATTCTTATTATTATTTGCCTTTACTCCTGTTTCTCCTGCAGATGTGTTCTCGGTCGGCATACTACCATTCCTGCTTTCTGTATCGGCTGTTATGGTTCGAATTTTATTACAAGCGTATAGGTTTAGGTATTTCATTAACCACTTCATTGGACCAAATATTAGCACAACTCTCAAAACTATGAATGCCAGGATAGGCGGGGAATTCGTTACACAGACTACTCCATCTTTTATAGGTGGTGAAATAGTGAGAATTGCATGGCTAGTTAAAAACGGAGTTTCGACAGGAAAGGCTGCCTGGGTAGCAACAGCTGAAATAATTGCCGATGTATTTGTAGGAAGTATTTTGGCATTCATTGCAGGAATTGTGGCTATCTTTAGTGGTGGTTCCTTTATTGGTATTTTAGTCATCATTGTTGCCATACCAACATTTGGATTCTGGTTTTCAGTAGTTGTTCTATCTGCAAACAGAAACATTCAGCTCCCCAAATTTTCCCTAAGTTTGATTAAAAGATTTTTGTCAAAAGAAAGATCAGATCATCTGATACATTCTACAAATGTTACTTTAGCAGATTTATGCAAAATGAGTAGAGAGAATTTTAGATCATTCAATTCAGTTAAGGTCCTTTCGGTAGGAATGGCTATAACTTTTGTCGCTTTTGTCTTTCAAGGTCTTTCATTCCTGGTACTGGCACAAGCAGTTGGTGAGCAGGTGGGATTTTTTCAATCATTTATGGCGACTTCAGCAGCGACCGCTCTTTCTACCTTACCAATCACCATTGGAGGGTCTGGCTTAGCAGAACTGGGTGTCTGGGCATATATTACAAATATTAGTAGTATTCCACATTTGACTGATGTTTTGAACTCATCCCAATTGTCTGTAATCATAGCTTGGAGAATTGCTACTTACCAAATACCCCTTGTTATAATGTGGATAGCTCTTATGAGGATTACAGTCGGGAAAGATTCTATTGCAAATCAAGTTAAATCTAAGAATTTGGATAATAGTTAAGCAATATTACTGAAAAAACAATCACTTAGAACCAACGAGGAATTACATTGAATAAGTTGAAAGGAAAAATAGTCGTCATAACTGGAGCATCATCAGGTATAGGGAGATCAACAGTATTAGAATTTGCTAAACAAGAAGTTAAAGCCATTATACTTGTTTCTAGAAACAAAGAACGTTTGTCACAAGTTGAATCAGAATTAAGTGGAAAATCCGAATCTATGGTCTTTGCCTGTGATATATCTAATAATTCGGAAGTACTAAAGATGGCTAGAGAAGTACTTTCAGTTTATGATACTGTTGATATATTGGTAAATAATGCAGGAATTGGAATATTAGGAAAAGTAGCCTCTCAGTCAATAGAGGAATTGGAATTAATAACAAAAACAAATTACTTTGGCATGATTTATTGTACCAAAGCATTTCTGAATTCAATGCTAAGAAAAAAAAATGGACACATAATTAATGTTGCATCATTGGCGGCCAGCTTTGGAATTCCTGGATTAGCTGCGTACTGTGGTTCAAAGTTTGCAATGCTGGGGTTTTCTGAGTCACTCCAACACGAATTGCATGGAACTGGTGTACGTGTTACTGTTGTAAGCCCTATAGGAGTGAAGACAAATTTTTTCCACCATCCATCTTTTGGGAATAAGTTCAAAAATAAGGAGCGCTTTTATTTGGATCCTCATAATGTGTCTAGAGCAATCATAAGAGCCTGTAATTCAAATAGGTTGGAAATTGTTGTTCCATTTTATATGAGAGGGGGAGTGTGGATAAAACATACGTTACCCTATTTAGTAAATCCAATTGTGGGTACTTCTTTTAGAAAAATAATGGACAGTGAGAAATAGACCAGTTATTCATCTTCATCTTCAGCAGTACTGGTTGATGTCTGTAAGTCTGATTCTACATCCATAAGTTGAAGATCTTCCAATTCAAATCTATATATCGCGTTCATATCGAGATTAAACTTTGATTTCAAGAGCTCAACTAATTTGGAACTTAATTCACCCTTGAACATTTTTATTTTGAATTCATAAATGAATCCTTTTAGAAAGTCTGAAATCTTCAAATTATTAGGTACGTCCAAACCTTCTATTATTGTTCTTCCATCGGAAAGTGCTTCGTATATCTGTAGATCAATCTTGTACGCATCTTCATAGACAGCCAGTATATATCCTGATCTTGTTAGTATTTCTGGCGCACCAAATTGGACAGATTTAATTTCGTCTTCAGCCCATTTTGGTAAAGATTCATCCCCTTCTGATTGACCGTCCTTATTACTTTTGCTAGATACTTGCGTTTTGGATCTTGGCATGGCTATTCTTATAATGATGTACCACTATTGCTTTCTAAAAAACTTTGCAGATAAAGATAATTACACTCAGCAAATAATATTGCTAAACGAGAGTAGGAAAATAGGGCGGTTGAATAAAATTTAACAAATGGTATCATTTCTCTTGGTTACAAGTTTAATATATACTCAAACGGACCAATTAGATATAATATTCTAATATCATTTCAATACTTTCTTTATCCTCGTCATCACGTACGTATTCCTCGTACTTTGTAAAGTCCAGTGGAGTAATCATGCCAACAAGTTTGCTAGTATCTTTAGAATTACCATCAACAACAATCAAATGTCTAACATTGTGTTTCAACATCAAATCTGCTGCAATCGATGGAGATGAGTTAGACTCAATAGTAATCAATGGAGCTGACATTATTTCTTTATTTTTCACTTCAGTAGTACGAACATCATTAATGCACACTTTTCTAACCAGGTCACGTTCGGTAACCAAACCTGTTGGTTTATCCTCGCTATCAACAACAAGCAATGAACTTACCTTTTTATCTTTCATTTTCATTGCTGAATTTTGAATAGTATCAGACTCTTTAATCGTAAATACATTTTTTCTCATAAGGTCGCTGACAGTTGTAGTCATTATAATAATACACATGCTCTGACTTTTTAAGATATACTTCGTAGCTAAAACTTTGTGTTTGCTTGAAAGAAGATATATAACCTCTTCTCCACCGATATTATTTAGTAATGTTGCCTCAAGTCCACAAAAAAGCAACGAACAAGAATTCTCTGCATTGCAGTGAATACCAAATTAAAAAATTCATTATTCGTTGTTACTGGTATAATTAAGGTATAACATAATTAAATTTACATCACGTTAATATATATTAGTCGTAAATATTAAATGTTGAGCTTTCAAAACATTTCAATGTGGAAGTTAGGATTGATCTTCATTGTTGCAGGAATAGTTATTATAATAGCGTTGTTGGGTTCATCTGCAAAAAATTTGTTTAGTAAAGCCATTACCGAGGATGTTCCTGT
>Ga0207428_10000479_pt1 | contig 48258 bp, 45 predicted proteins | sample RhiMethybrSRZTD1_FD_187600 | JGI IMG/M metagenome (GOLD analysis project Ga0207428, IMG submission 187600) | Populus rhizosphere microbial communities from Tennessee, USA - Rhizosphere MetaG P. TD hybrid SRZTD1 (SPAdes) (version 3) | ecosystem: Host-associated > Plants > Roots > Rhizosphere >...
GTTGCTCGAGGGTGAACGCGGCTCGTGGCGCTCCGACTTCCTGATCGAGCACATGGAGGGAACGAACCCGATCCCCACGTACTGCGCCGTGCGCTCGGAACGCTGGACCTACGTGCGGTACTCGACGGGGGAGGAGGAGCTCTACGACCTCGTCGCCGATCCGTTCGAGCTCGAGAACGTGGCCGGCGTCCCGGCGATGATGCCGCTGCTGGAGGAACGACGAGCGCGCCTGCGCGAGCTCTGCAGCCCGGTGCCGCCGGGGTTCGAGGACCGATCCCGGACGAGCGTCCCGATCGCGCTGGCGGTGCTGGGCGGCCTCGTGCTGGTCGAGTCGGTGGCGTCGCGGAGAACGCGCCGAGCTCGGAGGGCCCCTGGATAGGCTAGGCGGCCCATGAGCGAGCCATCCGGACCCGGTTCGCGCGTGCCGATCCCACGGGGGCGGCGGCGTTTCGACCGACGTCGGGCTTGGTGGCGAGGGCTCGCGGCGTTCCTCGGCGTCGTGGTCGCGATCGCGGCGTTCGGTTGGGCCACCCGCGGGGGCGAGGACGGGGCATCGACGGGACCGACCGGCGGGACGCCACCCGCGACCGGTTCGAGCGGTGAGACGGGCCCCGGCGGTTCCTCGGGCAACGGCGGCGAGACGATCGTCCCCGGCGAGACGCCGATCGAGCACGTCGTGTTCATCGTCAAGGAGAACCGGACGTTCAACAACTACTTCGCGACCTACCCGGGTGCGGTCGGCGCGACCGAAGGCGGCACGATCAGGTGCACGCCGGACGGGTGCCACGACGGCCCGGTCGTCCGGCTCACCAAGGGCCCCGACATCTATCCACACGATCTGACGCACTGTTTCCGGTGCGGTCTGATCGCGATCAACGGCGGCAAGATGAACGGCTTCAACCGGATGAACGGCCCGATCTCGCCATCGGGTATCGCCGACCTATATGGCGCCGACATGTCGGGCTATTCGTACCTCGACCGCGACGGCGTGCCGAACTATTGGGCGTACGCCGATCGTTTCGTGTTGGCCGACCATTTCTTCACGCCGATGTACGGCCCTACGCTGCCCGAACACCTGTACGCCGTCGCGGCCCAGTCGAACTTCATCGTCGACAACAAGTCGACCACCGATCACGAGGGGAACTACTGCGACGACCCGACCGAGAGGGCGACGAGGTTCGTCCCCCACGAAGCCCGGCAGTACGAGGACCGGATCATGCGGCTCGAGCGCGCGATCATCGAGAACGGCTCCAACGCCTACCACATCGCGGACTTCTGGGGGAGCATCCGACTGTGCTTCGACATCCCCGTGCTTCCCGACCAGCTCGAGCGGGAGGGGATCTCCTGGAAGTACTACGCGAGCGAGAACGCGTGGATGAACGTCATGCAGATGATCCGCCACGTCCGGTACGGGCCGATGTGGCGCAACGTCCTGGAGCCCTCGGACTTCGTCAAGGACGTGAAGCAGGGCGAGATGCCCGCGGTCTCGTGGGTGATCCCGCCCGAGTCCTACAACGAGCACCCCGGGGGCGGGAAGAGCACGTGCGCCGGGGAGAACTGGACGGTCCACCAGGTCAACACGATCATGCGGAGCACGTACTGGCGATCCACGGCGATCGTCGTGGTCTGGGACGACTTCGGTGGGTTCTACGACCCGGTCGCGCCGCCGCAGTACGACGTCATGGGTCTGGGCCCTCGGACGCCCGCCCTGATCATCAGCCCCTATACACGTCAGGGCCGGAACCCCGACGGTGGTTCGGTCGACAGCACGCCCTACGAGTTCACGTCCGTGCTGGCGTTCATCGAGCAGCTCTTCGGGCTCGAGCCGATGACCGACCGCGACGCCCGGGCCGACCCGCTCTCGGGGGCGTTCGACTTCGAGCACCCGAACTTCCGCAAGCTGATCCTGCCGCTACGAGACGATTGCCCGTATGGCACGTCCACCTCGGAGTACCTGGCGACCTGGCCCCTCCTGCGAACGATCGGCAAGCCCGGCGACTAATCGTCGGGAAACTGCGGTCCGACGCAGTCGGAGCGAAGGGGGAGCGGATCCGGCGGCCGCGGGGCCTGCTCGAAGTCGAAGGCGGAGAGCAGCGGCGTCGCCTCACGGTCCCGGTGCGTGAGCTGGGTGAGCCGCCAGTTGTCCTCGATGAACCGGAGCACGCTGGAGAACTCGCCGAGCTCGTGACTGACGAACCCTTGCTTCGCGTAGGGGCTGATCACCAGCAGCGGGACCCGGATCCCGAAGCCGAAGTCGTCGACCTGCGGCGGGGGCACGTGGTCGTAGAAGCCCCCGTAGTCGTCCCAGGTGATGAAGATCGCGGTCGACTCCCAGTCGGGGCTCTCCATCACGGCGTTCACGATCTCGGTGGTCCAGTTCTCGCCGTGGCACATGCTGTACTCGGGGTGCTCCGAGAGCTCGAAGCGCGGCGTCACCCACGTGACGGGCGGCAGCAGCCCCGCGCGGGCCTGCTCGGCGAACCCGTCGACGGGGAAGATGTGCGTCTGCCAAGAGGCCTCGTTCTCCCGGACGTGACGGATCGCGTCGTACGCGGACCACAGGTAGCCGTTCTGGTACTGGGTCGCCGCGTAGTACGACCACGGGATCTCCGCCTCGCTCAGCAGGTCGCCTTCGGTGAGGAAGTCGAAGCAGGGCGGGACCTTCTTCTTGACGCCCTCGCTGTCGACGACGACCGCGTAACTCTCCTTCATCGAGTCGCAGCCCCATGCCTTGAACAGGCCGGTGTCCCGGTGCCGCTCGCGGAGCTCGTCGATGTCCTGGTACACGTTCTCGTGCGTGCCGCCCGATTGGGCCGCGATCGTGTAGAGATGGTTGGGGAACGACGGCCCCTGTGCGCTCGCGAAGAAGTTGTCCCCGAGGACATACGATGAGGCCCAGTGCCAGTAGTTCGGCAGATCCTGGGGCCGGAACTGGGTGTAGGCGAACTCGTCGGCCGTCTCGCTGATCGTGGCGAACCCGTCCATCATGCCCTCGTTCCAGGCCTGGAGCGCGCAGTCGTAGCAGTGGCGGATGTCCATCTCGAGACGGTCGACCGCCGGCGTGAGTGTCCTGGGTTCGCCCCGATCCATCCCGACCGTCACGCCGTTCGCGCCGGGGAACAGTCCGAACATGTTGTCGAAGGTCCGGTTCTCCTTGATCACGAACACGACGTGCTTGATCGGCGTCGTCGTCTCGAACGCGTCCGCGTCGACGGCCGCCGGGGCCTCCCCGTACTCGAGCGGTGGTAGCGGGGTCCATTCGGGGGCGTCGTCGCCGCACGAGCTTGCCAGCAGCGCGGACAGGAAGAGGAGTGCCGACCACCGCAAGAGGGTCTTGGGCATCGGTCGGTGACCCTATCGCAGCCCCGCGCGAGAGATCGTTGAAGGATGGGCCGGATGACGGGATGATGCTCGCCGGTGCAACCCGAGAGCGAAGGAGGAGGACGTGCGTCGGTTCGTCATCGTGCTATGGGCAGCCCTGATCGGGATCCTCGCGGCCGGACTCACGACCGCGTTCGCGGCGACGGCGATCGTGCAGGAAGAGACCGTGGTCTTCGGCGAGCACACGCTGCGGGGAAGGAACCTCGATCTGGTCGGTGAGGCCAACGACTTCCGGCCCGGCGACCGCTACATCTTCCGCAGCGTGCTCACCGATGCCCAGGACTCGGTGGCGGGCCACCTGTTCGTCGATTGCTCGGTGCAGTTCGCGAAGAAGGACTCGTGCTCGCAGATCTACGAGATCCCCGCCCGTGGCACGGTGACGGCCGAAGGTCTGATCCCGGTCTCGCAGCTCAAGGTCGACGGGACCTGGGTGCTCGCGATCACGGGAGGGACCGGCGAGTTCGAGAACGTTGGCGGGTCGGTCACCGTCGTGATCGTGGACGACAGGGGCAACAGCGAGCACTCGCTGCATCTGCTGCCGTAACGTCGGTCGCGGGAGCGCCCGACGACGTCAGGCCGGCTGCAGCCGCATGCCACGCTGCTCCGCCTGGAACTCGCGCCAGTAGCGCTTGCCCTCCTCGGGCAGTGACGTGATCGGGTCGTAGTACGGGTGCGTCCGCGTGAGCGCCTCGGGATCGTCGTACTCGATCCCCGTCCGGTAGTTCTTCCGCCAGTACGAGATCCCCTTCACCCGGTCGTACGTGTCCGCCATGTGCACCCAGCGCTTGCCGACGAACGGCACGTCGCACACGAACCTCGGCGTCGCGAACCCCGGCAGATACCCCATGATCGCGAACTGCAGCTCCTGCGCCTCCCACACCGCGAGCCTCCAGTGCTCGCTGTTCGGGATCATGTCGCACAGGTAGAAGTAGTAGGGCATGACCTTCGCGTGGTCGAGCAGCATGAAGGAGAGCTCGAGGATCTGCCTGGGAGTCGTGTTCACGCCTCGAAGCAGCACCCCCTGGTTCCGCACGTCGCGGTAGCCCATGTCCAGGAGCCTGCGGACGGCCGAACCGACGAGCGGCGTCACCTGCTGGGCGGCGTTCACGTGGGTGTGGATCGCGACCTCGACCCCTCGCTCGTGCGCCCGCTTCGCGATGGCGTCGTATCCGGCCAGCACGTCGTCCTGCAGGAAGTGCTGGGGGATGCCCATCAGACCCTTGGTCGCGATGCGCACGTCGCGAACGTTCTCGATGTCGAAAAGGCGGAACAGCCACTCCTGCAGGCGTTTGATCGGGACGTTGGCCATGTCCCCGCCCGAGACGACGACGTCGCGGACGCTGGGCGTCCGGCGAAGGTAGTCGAGCATCGCGTCCCAGCGCTCGTTCTGCTTCATCTCGAACTTGTACTTCAGGATCTGCGACGTGTCGTTGCCGACCAGATCCATCCGTGTGCAATGCCCGCAGTACTGCGGGCAGGTCGGGATCAGCTCGGCGAGGACCTTGGTCGGGTAGCGGTGCGTGAGCCCCTCGACCGCCCACATGTCGGCCTCGTGCAGCGAGTCTCGCGCGGCCATCGGGTGGGACGGGAACTCCTCGGCCCGATCCGAGAGCGCGGGGGCCATGTAACGACGGACCGGGTCCGCGTACAGGTCCGTCTCGTCCATCGTGTTGACCATCTGGGGCGGGAGCAGCATCGACATCGTCGCGCGTTGCTGCTGGTCGCGCTCGATATCCGCGTACAGGTCGTCGGTCAGGAGGTCTCCGAGCGCTCGCTTGAGCTCGACGAGGTTCTTGATCGTGTGAGCCCGCTGCCACTGGGCCGACTCCCACTGCTCCTTCGTGACATCGCGGAACCCGGGCAGGCGCCTCCAGTCGGGTTCGACGTACTCGCGGCGCAACGGATACTCGAAGGGCTGGTCGGCGGCGTGGGCGTGCCCGGCCTCGTGCCTTGGGCGCCCGGCGCCTTGATCGGTGTGTTCGGTCATCGTTCGGCTCCGGTCTCCGCGACGGCGGGGTCGGGTGCCGTGGTCGTGTCGCCACCCTGAGCCGGATGAACCGACTCTGTGTGCCATGATACCCCCCGTTCCTCCGGTTCACCGAGGACTTCGCCGAAGGATCTTCGGCTTGCGGGACGCGTGGGGAAAGGGCCGGAGACCGATCAGCGACGGCCGCGGGGGCCGCCCCGGCCACCGTCGCGTCCGCCCATGCGGGGACGGCGTTCGAACCGCCCCTGGTCCTTCTCCGGCCGGGGCATCCGCAAGCGGAGGGGCGTCGGGCCCGTGCGCTCGTAGCGGACCCAGATGTGGTCGATCTCGCGCCGGCGCTCCACCTCGCGCCAGCCGTCGGCGAGCAGGTGCTTGTGCCGTCCGGCGGCTCCCTTACGGAGCTTCTCCGTGTTCGGCACCTTGAGGAACAGGCGCTCGACGCGGACCTCCTTGTAATCGGCCATGGCGGGAAGGGTAGCAGGGCCGACGCGCACGATCCCGGTGTGGACGCGGTCGCGCAGGGGAACCGTAGACTCCGCGACGAACGATCACCCGACAGGTCGGCCGCGGAAGACCGGCCGGCTGATCCGAAGGAGGCTCGATGGGCACGGTCAACGGGTGGAACGAGCTTGCCGCGCAGCTCGGGGTGGACTCGATCAGGTGCTCGACGGCCGCGGAGTCGGGCCATCCGACGTCCTCGCTCTCGGCGGCCCACCTGGCCGCCGTGCTCTGGTCCGACCACCTCCGCTACGACGTCGCCGACCCGAAGAGCCTGGCGAACGACCGCTTCGTCCTGTCGAAGGGCCATGCGTCGCCCCTGATCTTCTCCGTCCTGAAGGCCGCCGGCGCGATCGGCGACGAGCAGCTGCTGTCGTTCCGTCGGTTCGGATCGCCGGTGCAGGGCCACCCCGTCCCGCTCCCCGACATGCCGTGGATCGACGTCGCGACCGGGTCGCTGGGCCAGGGTCTGCCGATCGCGCTCGGGATGGCGCTCGCGATGAAGATGGACGGCATCCCCGCCCGCGTCTGGTGCCTGATGGGAGACTCCGAGGTCGCCGAGGGCTCGGTGTGGGAGGCGATGGAGAACGCGTCACACCACCGGGCCGACAACCTGATCGCGATCATCGACGTGAACCGGCTGGGGCAACGCGGTCCGACGATGCTCGAGTGGGACCTGGAGACGTACGCCGCTCGAGCGCGTTCGTTCGGCTGGCATCCGATCGAGGTCGACGGTCACGACGTCGCCGCGATCGACGCCGCATTCACCGAGGCGGAGGGCTCGGACGTGCCGGCCATCGTGATCGCCAAGACCGAGAAGGGGCACGGCGTCTCGTTCCTGGCCAACCGGGAGGGGTGGCACGGCAAGGCGCTGTCGCAGGAGGAGGCGGATCGCGCGATCGCCGAGCTCGGCGGGCCGCGCGACGTCTCGGTCACGCCCCGCAAGCCCGAGGCCGGGGTCTCGCCGCCGGCCGACGTACCCAACGTGGTGCTGCCGGTGTACGCGGAGGCGATCGCGACGCGCAAGGCATTCGGGGAGGCGCTCGCGGCGCTCGCGGTGCGGGGGGACGTGGTCGCGATCGACGGTGAGGTCTCGAACTCGACCCATACGGAGGACCTCCAGAAGGTCGCGCCCGACCGCTTCGTCGAGGGCTACATCGCCGAGCAGAACATGCTGGGGATGGCGGTCGGCATGCAGGTGCTGGGCAAGGTGGTGTTCCCCGCGACGTTCGCCGCGTTCCTGACCAGGGCGTATGACTTCATCCGGATGGCCGCGATCAGCCGCGCGAACCTCCGGCTGAGCGGCTCCCATGCAGGGGTGTCGATCGGCGAGGACGGTCCGTCGCAGATGGCGCTCGAGGACCTGGCGATGATGCGCGCGGTCCACGGCTCGACCGTGCTGTACCCGTGCGACGGCAACTCGACCGCGCGGCTGGTATCGGCGATGGCCGACCTGCCGGGGATCTCGTTCATCCGGACGACCCGGGAGAAGACCCCCGCGATCTACGGGGGCGACGAGGACTTCCCGGTCGGCGGTTCGAAGACCCTGCGGTCCTCGGACGCGGACCGGGTCACCCTCGTCGGGGCGGGGATCACGGTCCACGAGGCGCTCGGGGCCGCGCGATCGCTGGAGGCCGATGGCATCGCGGCACGGGTCGTGGACTGCTACACGATCAAGCCGATCGACGCGCAGACGCTCCGCGCGGCGGCGTCCGAGACCGGCCTGCTCGTCACCATCGAAGACCACTGGATCGAGGGGGGGCTCGGCGACGCCGTCCTCGCGGCGCTCGCGGACGGCGGGGCCCTCTCGGGCACGGTCGAGAAGGTCGCCGTGACGCAGATGCCGGGCTCGGGGACGCCCGAGGAGCTCCGCGATTGGGCCGGCATCTCGGCGTCCGCGATCGCCGACCGCGTCCGGTCGCTGCTGCGCTGAAGGCCCGTCCGTCAGATCTGGAGCGGCACGAGCTCGAACCGGTCCACGTCGACCAGGCCGCGGTCCGTGAGCTTGAGTTCGGGGATCACGGACAGGGCGAGGAAGGACATCGCCATGAACGGCGAGGGGAGCGTGGTGCCGAGCTCCCCGGCCGCCTCCTCCAGGACGCGGGCGCGATCCGCGACCTCTTCGAACGTCAGGTCCGACAGGAGGCCGCCGATCGGGCAGGGCAACTCGGCGACGACCCTGCCCCCCATCACGACGACCTGGCCGCCGCCGATCGCACGGAGGTGGTTCGCCGCCGCCGCCATGTCCTCGTCGGTCATGCCCACCACCACGACGTTGTGGGCGTCGTGGGCGTGGCTCGATGCCATCGCCCCGGCCTGAAGCCCGAACCCCTGCGCGAAACCAACGCCGATCCGCCCGGTGTCACGGTGCCGCTCGATCACGGCGAGCTTCGCCAGGTCGCGCCCGGGGTCGGCGCACGCCTTGCCGTCTCGCCGCAGCGGTTCGCCGACCAGGGCTCGGGTGACGATCGTTCCCGCATCGACCCCGATCACTCGGACGGCCCCGTCGGCGACGACCGAGAAGTCGGCCGGCACCAGCTCGCGCACGTGCATGCTCTCCCGCATCCACCCGGGCAATGACGACGACGCGATGGGCGAGGGTCGCCCGCCGTCGGCGACCAGCCGGCCGCGCTTCCACACCCGCTCGGGGCGGAACGAGACGAGGTCGCGCACGGCGACGATGTCGGCGAGGTAGCCGGGCGCGACGGCGCCGTGGTCGTGGAGGCGGTGATACCTGGCCGCGTTGAGCGTGGCCATCGTGACGGCGTCCGCCGGCGGGCAGCCGAGCGCCACCGCCTCGCGAACCACGTCGTTGATGTGACCGTGCTCCTGCAGGTCGTGCGGCTCTCGATCGTCCGTGCAGAGCAGGCAGTTGGTGGTCCCGTGCTCGAGCACGAGCGGGAGCAGGGCCTCGAGGTTCCGCGCCGCCGACCCCTGACGGATCATGATCCACATCCCCATGCGGCGCTTCTCGAGCGCCTCCTCGTACGTCGTGCATTCGTGATCGCTGCGCACCCCGGCGGCGAGGTACGCGTTCAGCGCGCGGCCCGAGAGCCCGGGCGCGTGCCCGTCGATGTGGCGCTCGCCGGCTGCGGCGACCTTCGCGACCGCGTCCTCGTCGCCGGCGACCACCGCGGGGTAGTCCATCATTTCGGCCAGCCCGATCGCCCGCGGCTCCGTCCGCAACAGCTCCGCGATGTCCTCGGGGGTCAGGCTCGCCCCCGAGGACTCGAACGGCGAGGCCGGCACGCACGAGGAGACCATCACGTACGCGTCGAGCGGGACCTCGTCGGCATGGCGCAGGAGCTCGCGGACCCCCTCGATCCCGAACACGTTGGCGATCTCGTGCGGGTCGAGGACGACCGTGGTGGTTCCCCACGGGAGCGCGGCCCGCGCGAACTGGTCGAGCCGGAGCTTGGTCGTCTCCAGGTGCATGTGTCCGTCGATGAAGCCGGGCAGCAGGATCAGGTCCGAGACGTCGAGCCGTTGGGTCCCCTCGTAGCCGGGACCGACGCCGGCAACGTGCTGGCCGACGATCGCGACGTCGGCCTCGAGGAACTCGCCGGTGAACACGGACAGCACCCGACCGCCGGAAAGCACGAGGTCCGCGGGCTCGTCGCCGCGGGCGACGGCGATCCGGCGAACGAGATCGCTTTGCATCGACGAAGGTTAGCCCAAGGCGCCCCGGTAGGATGTGGGGTCGTGGTCGCCGTCATCGCACCCCCCAAGCCCCGTTTGCGCGGGCGTATCCACCAGGTCGCGTTCTTCGTGTCGCTGCCCGCGGGCGTGGTGTTGATCCTGCTCGCGAACGGTCCCGCCGCGATCGCGGTCGCGAGCGTGTACGCGGTGAGCCTCGCGGCCGTGTTCGGCTCGAGCGCCGTCTACCACCGTGGGCAGTGGACCGAACGCGCGAGGCGGTGGATGAAGCGGCTCGACCACTCGATGATCTACGTGCTGATCGCCGCGAGCTACACGCCGGTCGCAGCGCTCGTGCTCGGCGGGACCTGGGAGGTGGTGCTCCTGTCCGTGATCTGGGCGGGAGCGGTGGTCGGGGTGACCCTGAAGATGGCTCGCCCCGACGGGTTCTCGGTGGTGAGCGCCGCGCTCTACATCGTGCTCGGCTGGCTCGCCATCGTGGCCCTCCCGCAGCTCGCACGCGAGATGACGGTCGCGGAGCTCGTCCTCCTTCTGGCCGGGGGACTGCTCTACACGGCGGGGGCGATCATGTTCGCGAGTCGGCGACCCGATCCCTCACCGTCGATCTTCGGCTACCACGAGGTGTGGCACTCGTTCATGGTGGCGGCGGCGGCGTGCCACTACGCGATGATCCTGCTGCTCCTGCTTCCGCGCTGACCCGTTACTGGTATCGTTGTTGTCGAGGACGGCATCGCCGTCCGTGAGGTTTCGCTCCTCGTTCCTCCTTCCGGATCATCTGGCCGGGGTCTCGGGGCAAGGCCAAACCTCCCCACGATCCACCTGGCCGCGCCCGCTCGTTTCATCCACGCAGGCGTAGCCGGCCGAGATGCGGCGCGCTCGACGCGCCGGAAGAAGGAGAGAACATGACCACCACGTTCACCGACCTGGGCGTGTCCGGGCGCGTGATCGATGCCCTCGGTAGGCGAGGGGTATCGGATCCGTTCGCGATCCAGTCGCTCGTCCTCCGGGACGCGATCGCCGGGCGAGACGTGCTCGCCCGTTCGGCGACCGGCTCCGGCAAGACGCTCGCGTTCGCGATACCGATCGTCGAGCGCGTCCGACCGAACGACCCCACGCCGACCGCGCTCGTCCTGGTGCCGACGCGCGAGCTCGCGCAGCAGGTGGCCGACGATTTCGCCGAGATCGCGAGGGCCGCTGGTCTGCGCGTCGGCGTCGCCTACGGCGGGGTCAGCATGCAGCAGCAGGCCCGCGGCAACGCCAAGGCCCACGTCCTGATCGCCACCCCGGGCCGCCTGCAGGATCTCGCCGAGCGCGGGAGCGTCCGCCTCGACCGCGTCCGGATCCTGGTCCTGGACGAGGCCGATCGGATGCTCGACATGGGTTTCCAGCCGCAGGTCGACCGCTTGGTCCGGCGCATCCCCAAGGACCGGCAGACGATGTTCTTCTCCGCCACGTTGGACGGGGCGGTCGGGCACCTCGCGCGCGCCTACACGAACGACCCGGTCCTGCACGAGGTCGAGTCGGCTCACGACACCGTCGACGGGCTCGACCATCGCTTCGTCCAGGTCGAATCGCGTGGCAAGGTCGAGGCGCTGATCGAGCTCCTCGAGCACGACGGTGAGCTGACGCTCGTCTTCGTGCGCACCAAGCGCGGCGCCGACCGCCTGGTGCACAAGCTGAAGCAGAAGGGGATGCAAGCCGAGGCGCTCCACGGCGACATGCCGCAGCGAGCGCGTCAGCGCGCGCTCGAGCGGTTCGAGACGGGCAGGTCCAGGGTCCTCGTGGCGACGGACGTCGCCGCCCGAGGTCTCGATCTCGAGCGGATCAGCCACGTCGTGAACTACGACCCGCCCCAGGACGACAAGGGCTACGTCCACCGCGTCGGACGCACGGCGCGCGCGGGGCGGACCGGCACCGGCATCACGCTGGTGACGGCCGACCAGCAGGGCGACGTCGGCCGGATGGCCGCCCGCCTGGACCTGCACGAGGCCTTCGAGGAAGAGGGCATGAAGGTCGCGCCCCCGCAGGTGGTCTTCTCCGCGAGCGCAAGGGGCAGGCGTTCCGGTCTGCGGGCGCGCCGACGCAGGGTCCTCTAGACGTCTTCTCGGGGCTAGCAGGCGTGCTCGTCGGGCAGCAGCGGCCGGAAGATCAGGTGGTACTCCGTCCCGCCGCTGGTCCATGGGGTCAGGGCGTTCGCCTTGCCCGCCGCCGCGAGCAGCGTCGTGAGGTCCTCACCCGTGACCACCCCGCAGCGCGTGTGTGCAGGGGCGTTCTGAACAGGCTCGCCGAACGCGTCCAGCGGGGGCTCGAGCGGCCACTCGATCGGATCCTGCGGCAACTCCGCGTCTCCCTGGTAGGGGAGGACGTACACCCGCATCTCGGTCGGGTCGTACGGCCGTTCGGTGCCGACCGAACCGTTCGGCAGCCAGCTCCGCAGGTCGGTGAGCTTGGCCTGGAACGCAGCCAGCTTCGCCCGGGCCTCGGCGTCCTTCTCGTTCCCGCAGGTGCCGGCGGGTTCCCCCACGTCGAGCGCGTACGCCGAGACCACCGTCGTCGTGCCGTCCGCGTTGGTCGTGAAGACCGTGGTCGCGGCGTCGGCGATGCACTGGTTGCCGTAGTTGGCGTCGCCGTCCAGGAGGCCGGCGTCGCGCGCGGCCTCCAGGATCGCCTGGATGCCGTCCTCGGACACCGGGGTCGCGGTGAGGTTCGGCAGCGCCGGGCCGGGATAGATCTCGATCTGCGGGCCCGGCACGATCAGCGTCCCGTCCCCGAACAGGGACCAGAACGGGGTGCTCCCGAGCGTGTATTCGTAGGGCACGAACCCGCCCTCGTAGGCCACCCGCAGGATCAGCTGGTCCGCACCTGTCGGGTGCTCGATCCCGATCGCGCCGGTCGCCCCCGTCGAGCCACCCGAGCCCGTGTCGTCGTTGCCCACCCCACCGCACGCCGAGGCGAGCACGGCCACCGTCGCAACCGCCACACCGATCCGTCCCACGCGCATGATCGCTCCGATCGTCGAGTCCGGCCGTCGAGTCCGGCTTGGACGGCGCGGTCGGGCCCCATGGTTCCATCGCGGGCGCCCGGGTGCGTGGGGTCGCGCTAGGCTGGGCACGATGCGCGCCCTGCGCAAGACCGCACGTCGCCCCGGCGCCGAGCTCGGCGACGTCCCGGTTCCCGAACCGGGCGAGGGCGAGGTGCTCGTCCGCGTCCACGCCGCGTCCATCTGCGGGACCGACCTCCACATCTTCGACTGGAACGAGTGGGCGCAGGGTCGCGTGACCCGCGTGCCGATGACGTTCGGCCACGAGGTGGCGGGCACCGTGGAGGCCGTCGGGCCCGAGGTGCACCACGTGCAGCGGGGTGCGTTCGTGGCGGTGGAGACCCACATCGCGTGCGGGGTCTGCTCCACCTGCCGGACGGGACGGGCGCACATCTGCCGCAACCTCAAGATCCTCGGCGTCGACACCGACGGCGCGTTCGCCGAGTACGTGGTGGTCCCCGCGGTGAACGCTTGGATCGTCGGCGAGGGCATCCACCCCGACCACGCGTCGGTGATGGAACCCTTCGGGAATGCCGTGCACGCGACGTTCGGGACCGAAGGGGGCGAGGACCTGCTCACCAACCCGGTCGCGGTGATCGGCTGCGGACCGATCGGCCTGTTCGCCGTGGGGATCGCCCGCGCGCTTGGCGCCTGGAAGGTGATCGCGATCGAGCCCAACGACGAGCGCCGGTCGCTCGCGGCGAAGATGGGTGCCGACCTGTTGATCGACCCGAAGACCGACGACCCCGTCGAGGCGGTGCTCGACGCGACGGACGGCAACGGCGCGGAGGTCGTGCTCGAGATGTCGGGCAACGCGACGGCGATCGATCAGGGCACCCGCCTGTTGGCGCGGGGCGGCCGGATGTCGCTCCTCGGGCTCCCGGACGGCCCGGTGACGCTGGACCTGAACGACCAGGTGATCTTCAAGGAGGCGCGGATCCTGGGGATCACGGGGCGCCAGATGTTCCGGACGTGGCAGCAGACAACGACGCTGCTCTCCACGGGTCGGGTCGACATCTCTCCGGTGATCACGCACCGGTTCCCGCTGGATCGGTACGAGGAGGCTTTCGAGACGGCTGGGTCGGGCCACGCCGCGAAGGTGATCATGTTCCCGCGCGCGAACGATCAGAGGTAGCCGGCCGTCCCGGTCGTGGTCGCCGGCGGTTCCTCTCGCGGCTGGGCGGCGAGCGCCTGGACGGTGAACGGGAGCGTCTTCACGTCGTCTCCCTGCATCGAGATCACGACCCGGTAGTCACCGGGTCCGGGGAGCGGGAGCCCATTCAGGTTCAGGGCGATCGGGACGATCTGCTCCTCGTCGCCGCCCGTCGTGAACTCGCCGCCGATGCGTTGCACCGGACCATCGGGACCCGCGCCCAGCGAGAGGTCCTGGTCGGACGGGCCCAGTAACCGAAGCTCGAAACGACGCACCTCCACGGCCGAACCCGCCGGGATCCGGACCAGGAGCCCGATCCCCACGCGATCGTGCCGCGCCGGAAACTGCCCGACCGCGATGCGGTTCCACCCCGCCCCGAGCGCGTAGAGCTTGCCCTGCACCGAGGCGACAGAATCCGCAAGGAACGCGTCGAGCTCGATGTCGCCCACGGTGCCTCCTGTGTCTCTCGGCCGTCGGTCGGCCGGATGGAAGCCCTAGCGTATGCGGTAGCGTGAGGTTCCGATGCCGGGTGCGCTCGACTTCCTGAAGCAGCGGCTCGCCGAGCTCGAACAGCAGGGACTCCTGCTGCGGCCGAGGACCCTCGACGGACCCACGGGCGCCCGGGCTCGGTTCGACGGGCGAGACGTGATCAACCTCGCCTCGAACAACTACCTGGGGCTGGCGAGCCACCCCAGGATGAACGCGGCGGCCTCGAAGGCCGCGAGCGAGCTCGGTGCCGGGACGGGTGCCGTGCGGACGATCGCGGGATCGATGACCCTTCATCGCGAGCTCGAGCGCCGGTTCGCCGAGTTCAAGCACGCCGAGGACGCGCTGATGTTCCAGTCGGGCTTCACGGCGAACGCCGGGACCGTCGCCGCGATCCTGGACAAGCAGGACGTGATCGTGAGCGACCGCCTGAACCATGCGTCGATCATCGACGGCGCGAGGCTCTCGCGCGCCGAGATCAAGGTGTTCGAGCACAAGGACGCCGACCATGCCGACGCCCTGCTCCGGGAAAGCAGGGCCGAGGGCCGGCGTCAGCTGCTGGTGACGGACGGCGTCTTCTCGATGGACGGCGACATCGCGCCCCTGCCCGCGCTCGTCGAGGTCGCCGAGCGCCACGAGGCGATCATGATGATCGACGATGCACACGCGTCGGGCGTGCTCGGAGCGGGCGGCGCCGGGACGGTCGACCACTTCGGCCTCCACGGCCGGGTCGACGTGCAGGTCGGCACGCTCTCGAAGGCGATCGGCGTGCTGGGTGGGTACATCGCCGGACCGCACGAGCTGATCGAGTGGCTCCAGAACCGTGGCCGGCCCTACCTGTTCTCGACGAGCGCGCCGCCGGCGGCGGTCGCGGCGTGCATCGAGGCGCTCGACATCATCGAGGACGAGCCCGAGCGGCTCGAACGCTTGTGGTCGAACACGCGATCGTTCAAGGCGGGGCTGCACGAGCTCGGGTTCGATACGGGCGCGAGCGAGACGCCGATCACACCGGTGATCACGCGGGACGAGGAGCGGACGCAGGAGTTCGCGCGGCGGTTGTTCGAGGAGGGGGTGTTCTGCCCCGCGATCGTGTTCCCAACGGTCCCGAGGGGCTCGGCCCGGGTGCGAACGATCGTGACGTCCGACCACACGCAGGAGGATCTCGGCGACGCGCTCGAGACGTTCGGACGCGTGGGCGACGAGCTCGGCCTGCGCGAGGGCTAACGGCTAGGGGCCGTCGACCCCTGCCGCGATCCCGCGGATCATCAGATCCAGCCCGAAGTCGAACTGCTGGTCCGTCGTGCAGTCCGCGAAGTACGGGAGGCACTCCATCACGTTGACGAGCCCGGACCCCTCCAACGCGTCGATCGCGAGATCGTGCTCCCGCGCATGGTCGTCGTCGTCGTTGCCGAGCATCAGCCCCTGCTCCATCATCACGAAGCCCAGGATGTAGCCGCCCAGGGCGTTGAACGCCTGCGCGGCGTCGAGGGCCGACAGGCCGGCGCGACGCAGCACCCCGAGCGCCGAGTCCATCGCCCGGAACGTCGCGAGACCGTCGAGCGGCTTGTGGCGCTCCGCCAGGAGCTGGCAGACGCTCGGATGCAGGCCGAGAAGGCGGCGCCACTCGCGAGACATCGCTCGGGCGTCGTCGGCCCATGCGCCGGTGGAGGGGGGGAACTCGAAGTCGTTCATCACGCGTTCGGTGACGCCCTCGAGGATGTCGTCCTTGTCCTCGACGTGGTTGTACAGGGACATCGCCTCCACGCCGAGCTCCCGCCCGATCCTGCGCATCGTGACGGCCTCGAGACCCTCCGCGTCCATGACGCCCAACGCCGCCTCGATGATCCGGTCTCGTGTGAGCGGCTCGCGCTGCCGCGTTTCCTGGGTCATGTCTGTCTTCGTCCGCACGTTCATCCACCGTCCATATCCGTCAGAGAAACTTTCCGATCCGGGAAGCGACATCCGCCTCCCGGGGTTGACACCTTACATCGTACGCCTATACTCCGTACGTTGTAAGCATATGGTGTAAGTCGGCGCAAGGCAAGATTCCGACACGAGGGTAGGGAGGATCGGATGAGGCTGAATCCCGAATCGATCGCTCGAGCGAGCAGCCGGCACCCGTGGCGCACGGTGGGGGTCTGGGCGGTGATCCTGATCCTCGGGTTCGGAGCGTCGGGGGTCCTGCTGAGCGACGCGCTCACCACGGACTTCGACTTCACGAACAACCCCGAAGCGATCCAGGCGCGGAACCTCCTCGAGCAGGAAAAGCTCGAGCAAGACGTCACGCCCGAGACGTTCGTTTTGACGGGTCCTCAGGGCGCCACGAGCGATCCCGCCTTCGTCGAGAAGGTGAACGCGGCTCTGGACGACGTCCGCGGTCTGGATCCGAAGGTCGTGCTCCAGGTTCCTTCGGCGTTCCCGCTCCCCCAGCAAGAGGCGTCGGACCCACAGGTCGCCGCGCTCGGACCGATCCCATCGGAGGACGGCACCGCCGTGTTGTTCAACGTGATCCTCGTGGGCGACAGCGATCAGACCGCGACGATCGTCGAGGACCTGAACGCGATCCGCGATCGGTACACCACCGGGGACACGCGTTTCTACATGCTGGGTGAACCGACCTCGACCGACGACTTCAAGAAGATCTCCGAAGAGGACCTTCGCAAGGGCGAGTTCTTCGGGATCGCCGTGGCGATCATCGTCCTGCTGGTCGTGTTCGGTTCGCTGATCGCCGGGGTGACGCCGATCATCATGGGGATCTTCGCCATCGGTGTGGCCATGGGGTTGGTCGGCGTGTTCGGACAGGTCTGGCGCTTCAGCTTCTTCGTCCCGAACCTGATCTCCATGATGGGCCTGGCCGTCGGGATCGATTATTCCCTGTTCATCGTCTCCCGGTACCGCGAGGAGCGCCAGCATGGGCGTGACAACCTGGAGGCGGTCGGACGGTCGGGTGCGACGGCGAACCGAGCCGTCTTCTTCAGCGGCATGACCGTCGTCCTCGCGCTCGCGGGCATGCTCCTGGTCCCGACCACGATCTTCAGGGGTCTGGCGGGCGGCGCGATCATGGTCGTCCTGATCTCGGTCGCCCTGTCGATGACGCTCCTCCCGGCCTTGATGGCGCTGTTCGCCGATCACCTCGTGAAGCCCGGCTGGCTCTTCGGCCGCGGGCGCACCCTCGAGCACGGCCGGGCCGGCGGCTTCTGGGATCGGATCACGCGCACCGTCATGGCTCGGCCGTGGGTGTGGCTGATCGTGACCGCGAGCTTCATGCTGTTGCTCTCCGTTCCGTACTGGGCGCAGTCGAACCCGCACGACAGCGGCCGGGGGATCAGGACCGGCTTCTCGGGAATCACGACGATCCCCGAGGACATCCAGACGAGGCAGGCCTTCGACGTCCTTATCGCGAAGTTCCCGACCACCGGTCAGCAGTCGACCGCGGACGTCGTGATCCCGGCGGACGCGTCGGACACCGCGGTCCAGCAGGAGATCCAGGACCTCGAGGCCGCAGCCGCGGAGAATCCGTCGTTCGGCGAGCCCCAGCCGCCGCAGACGAGCGCGGACGGAACGGTCACGCTCATCCGGTTCCCGTTCGCGGGCGAGGCGTCGGACGCCTCGAGCGAGGCGGCGGTCGAGGCCGTCACGGCGATGCGTGACGACTACGTGCCCCAGGCGTTCGGACAGGACTCGGGCGTCCTCGTCGGCGGGGACACGGCGCTCACGAAGGACTTCTTCGACGTCACGGAGCTCTACACGCCGATCATCATCGCGCTGGTGCTCGGGCTGTCGTTCATCCTGTTGACGGTGGTCTTCCGCTCGATCGTCGTGCCGGCCAAGGCGATCGTCATGAACCTGCTGTCCGTCGGCGCCGCCTACGGCCTGATCGTGCTGATCTTCCAGAAGGGGGGGCCGGCCTTCGCGAAGTCCATCGCCGATACCCTCAACTTCATCCAGGTCGACGCGATCGAGGCGTGGCTCCCGTTGTTCCTGTTCTCGATCCTGTTCGGCTTGTCGATGGACTATCAGGTGTTCCTGATCAGCCGGATCCGTGAGGAGTACGACCGGTCGGGCGACAACTCCGAGGCGGTCGCCTTCGGCCTGAGGACCACGGGCGGCATCATCACGGGCGCCGCGATCATCATGGTCGCGGTGTTCGCCGCCTTCGCGACCGGACGGATCGCCGGGCTGCAGCAGATGGGATTCGGCCTGGCGATCGCGGTCTTGTTGGACGCGACGATCGTTCGGTCGATCCTGGTGCCCTCGGCGATGAAGCTGCTGGACTACCGCAACTGGTACCTGCCGAAGTGGCTCCAGTGGCTGCCCAAGCTGGACGTGGAGGGCCATGGGGCGGCGGAGGAGGAGCCGGTGCTGGTGCCGGGCGAGGTCCAGCGCGTCGGCGCCCGCGACGACGCCTGACCGAGCCCAGCACCGACCGAAGAGGGAAGGGGCCTCCCGTACGGGAGGCCCCTTCCTGGTTTCGTCTTGGGCCCGCCGCAGGGACACACCCGTGCGCGTCCGGGCCGGGCATTGATAGGGTCCGGCGCCATGGAGGAGGCGGGTCCGTCCGACACCACGCCGGCGCCCGAGGCCCCTTCGGCCCAAGAGCTCCAGGACCTCGAACTGCGCAAGGAGCGCGACGCCCTCCGGGAGGCGCTCGGACGGATCGGCGCCTGGAGCTTCGCGCTGGAGGCGCTGTCGGCGGCCGAGGAACGGGAGGCTGCGGCCGAGATCGACGCGCTCGGCTACCGCGCGATCTGGGTCCCGGAGTCGGTCGACAGCCGCGAGGCGTTCGCCCACGCGGGGTGGCTCCTGTCGAGCACCGAGCGTGCGATCGTCGCCACCGGGATCGCGAACATCTGGGCCCGAGACCCCACCGCGATGGCCAACGGCTGGCGGATGCTCTCGGACGCGTACCCCGGGCGGTTCCTGCTCGGGATCGGGGTGAGCCATCAAGGCTCGGTGGCGCGCCGGGGGGCGGTGTACGAACGCCCGCTCTCGGCGATGCGCGCCTACCTGGACGCGATCGACCGCGCCCCGTCCACGGCGCCCGAACCCGAGCTCGCCCCGCGCCTCGTGTTGGCGGCCCTCGGACCCAGGATGCTCGAGCTCGGGGCCGAGCGAGCCCACGGCGTGCATCCGTACTTCGTCCCGGTCGAGCACACGGCGTTCGCGCGGCAGCGTCTCGGCCCCGGCCCGGTCCTCGCCGTCGAGCAAACCGTCGTGCTCGAGAGCGATCCGTCGCGGGCGCGCGACATCGCGAGGGGATTCGCCCTCGATTACCTGCAGACCGAGAACTATGCGCGGAACCTCCGCCGCATGGGGTGGACGGAGGTAGACCTGCGCGGGCAGGGGAGCGACGCGCTGATCGACGCCGTGGTGGCGTGGGGCGACGTCGACCGCGTCGCGGTGCGCGTGCGACAGCACCTGGACGCGGGGGCGGACCACGTCTGCGTCCAGGTCGTCGCCCAGGACGAGCTCGACCCGTGTCTCCGGCAGCTCCGCGACCTCGCGCCGGCGCTGCTCGAGCTCTAGGTCAGCGGGTCTTCGCGCGCGCCCCCACGGCGTCGCTCCGAAGCTCCCGGAGGGCGTCGCGGGCGATCCACCTGGCGGATCGGGCATCGATCCGCTCGATCTGCTCGGCCGTCCGGGTGGCTCGGACGTTGAGCTGCGCGCTGCGCTTGCCGATCTGCCGCAGCGCCCAGGACACCGCTTTCTTCACGTAGTTCCGATCGTCGGACGCCCCCTCCCGGATCAGGGGCAGCAGAGCTCCGAACGCAGCGTCGGGGAGGTCCCTGCGGTGGACCGCGGCGCACGCCATGACCGCGAACGCGGCGCGCTTCTCGAACTCGGGCTCGCGAGTGCTCCATTCGACGGCCTTGTCGAGGGCGAACGGGGTTCGATCGAACAGATTCCCGCACACCCCGTCGCAGACGTCCCACGAGTCCAGGTCGGCCACCCACGCGTTCATCTGCGCCTGCGAGACCAGGGCCGGATCGTCCACCAACGACGCGAGGATGCGGGCCTCGTGGATCCCGGATGCCCAGAGCGCTGCCGCAAGCTCGTGGTCGGGCCTCAAGCCGCGCGCGAGGCGCCGGAGCTCGGTGAGTGTGACGCCGACCGCGCTGTCCGTGCAGATCCCAAAGCGGGCCATCTCCTCGAGGCGGGACGCATCGCCCATCTCCTCGAGCGTCTGAATGACCTCGCGGGCCCTTGGAGTGGCGCCCGGCGCCGGCGGGATGGTTGGCGCCCCGGTGTTACCGGCCGTCGCCGAGCCTACCGGCGGGGGGACCGGGATGCGGCTGGTGGCCGATGTCGTACGCCTCGGCTCTGCGCCGGGACTGGTCGACCCGGATCTGGAAGTCACGCTGGAACGCGCGCACCCGCCGCTTCGCGTACCAGGCGCCGATCCAGGCGAGCAGCACGACGGTCAGGACCAGCGAGAGAACGATCACCAGGGTGGCCTTCAGGACCGCGCCGAGCACGCCGACCATCGCCGCGAGCAGCAACAGGATCAGGATGAAGATCGCCATCGCCCCCCCATCCTACGGGCGCCGCCCGCAAACGTTCGGGCGTCGAGCGCGAACCGGGCGATGCGACGGGCAACGGCTTCGGGGCGCTGGAGCGGCACGTCGTGGATCCCCTCGATCCACTCGAATGTCACCGGCGGCCCGATCGCCCGGACACGGCGCGCCGCGTCGGCCTTCGCTCGCGCGAAGTCCGCCTGATCCGGCTCGACGTCGCGCGTCCGGGTCGCCAGGACGAGCGTCGGCACGCGAAGTCGGCGCAGCAGCACCTCCGTGTCCTGCGCCCACAGGGCGTGGAGGATCTTCAGGTGGTTGGCGCGCGCGAGGCGCGGGTGGACCCCTCCGCGTCCGTCGACACGGACCAGCGAGAGGACGACCGTTTCGATCTCCGGCGTCCGCGACAGGCCCGTGTGCTCGGGGATCCCGGCCAGGAAGGCCTCGACCGGGATGCCGCCGAACGCCGGCGGGGAGAGGAGTTGCTTCGCGGTGCGCCAGTCGAACCGGTCGCGCATCGATGAGAAGCCGCCGTCCAGCAGGATCGCTCCGGACACGAGACGGGGGTGGCGGACGGCGAGCTCGAGGGCGACGTTCGCGCCCCAGGAGTGGCCGACCACGATCGGCCGCCCGAGGCCCGTCGCGCGGATCACCGCAGCTGCGTCCGCGGTCGTGTGCTCGAACCCGTAGCCCGACGACGGCTTGGCGGAACGCCCGTGCCCGCGCTGGTCGTAGGCCACCGACCCGATCCCGAGGCGGCCGAGCCGCGGTGCGACCAGGTCCCAGATGTGCGCCGAGGAGGCCAGGCCGTGGATGAGCAGGGCGCCGTCGGGGCCGCCCGCCCACCGCGCGACGTGCAGACGGACGCCGTCGGACCGAACCTCGCTCGAGCGTGCGGCGTCCGGCGCGTCGGCCACGCCGGCGAGCCTACCGTCGTGGGGACGTCGTATGCTCCGCCCTCGATCGCTGGGATTCGACACATGGCCGAGGAAGGTGCTGCGTGTACGGGACGCTCGGACGGATGACACCGAAGGCCGGCAAGCGCGACGAGCTCATCGCGATGATGAGCAGCCCTCCGACCGGCGCGGCCGCGAACGGCTATCGGGGAGGCTACGTCCTCAAGGCCGACGAAGGCGACGACGTCGTGGTGGCCGTGATGTACGACGACAAGGACGCCTACTTCGCTATGGTCCACGATCCCCAGACCGACGAGAACTTCGGGAAGATCATGGCGCTGCTCGAGGGCGAGCCGACGTGGACCGACGGCGAGTGGCTCGGCGCGGGGCCCTGACCAGCCTCCCTTCCAACGCCGCCGACCGCGCCCGCCCAGCGCGAGCGGCTCGGGTATGCTCCCGCGCATGGCCGGAGGAGAGGTCCAGCTCGTCGACCTCGTGAAGCGATTCTCCGACGTCACCGCGGTGGCGGGCATCAACCTGGACATGCCGCCGGGGGAGTTCTTCTCACTGCTCGGACCGTCGGGCTGCGGCAAGACCACCACGCTTCGTCTGATCGCGGGCTTCGAGCGTCCCGACGAAGGGCAGATCCTGCTGGACGGCGTCGACATGGCGCAGACTCCGCCCCACAAGCGCAACGTGAACACCGTGTTCCAGAACTACGCGCTGTTCCCCCACCTCACGGTTGCCGAGAACGTGGGGTTCGGCCTGCGCTACCAAGACGTGTCCAAGCAGGACGCGAAGAGGAAGATCGCCGACGCCCTCGAACTGGTCCGGCTCTCGGGGTTCGAGCGACGCCGCCCTTCGCAGCTGTCCGGCGGACAGCAGCAACGGGTGGCGCTCGCCCGCGCACTGATCCTGAACCCGGCGGTCCTGCTGCTGGACGAGCCGCTGGGCGCGCTGGATGCGAAGCTCCGTAAGGCGCTGCAGATCGAGCTCAAGGCGCTGCAGGAGGAGATCGGCATCACGTTCGTGTACGTCACTCACGACCAGGAGGAGGCGCTCACGATGTCGGACCGCCTGGCCGTCATGAGCAACGGCCGGGTCGAGCAGATCGGCACCCCGTCGGACGTGTACGAGGAGCCGACCACGGCCTACGTGGCCGACTTCCTCGGTGTGTCCAACCTGATGAACGCCGAGGCCGAGGGGCTCGACGCCGACACGCATGCCAAGGTGAAGCTGGGCGAGTTCGAGCTCGCGGCCGGTCAGGGGGACACCGATGCGCTGGGTTCCGTGAAGATCGTGATCCGTCCCGAGCGCGTCCGGCTGGAGGAGAGTGGCGCCGCGGGGCGGAACCGCGTCCCCGGGATGGTCGAACGCGTGGTCTACGTCGGCTCGATCATGCAGGTGATCGTGCACCTCGCGCCGGGCCAGAGCCTGCAGGCGTGGGTGCAGAACACCGGCCAGGGGCTTCCATACGCGCAGGGGCACCCGGTCTCGGTCCATCTGCCCGTCGAGGCGCTCCGCGTGCTGGTGGACACGGGCGCCCCGACGCCGAACCTGGAAGACGCGGCCACCGCCTGAAGCGGTGGCCGGCTCAGAACTCGGCCAGGCCGGCGGCCGAGACCGCCTCGCCGCGGTTGCGCGTGATGCGTCGGAACACGAACCACGCGAGCGCGATCGCGCCCAGCGTCGTGATGAGCATGATCGTGGCGGCCGCGTTCACGGCCGGGGTGGGGGAGGCGCGGGCGGCCGAGTAGATCTTCACCGACAGTGGCTCGGAGGACGCCGGGCCCGACAGGTATCGGACCGTGACGAAGTCGTCGACCGAGTCGGCGAACACCAGGGCCGCGCTGGCGAGGATCGCGGGCCCCAGCAGCGGCAGCAGCACCCGGCGCAACGACTGTGAGGGTGGCGCGCCGAGATCCATCGCCGCCTCCTCGTACTCGGGTCCGATCGATAACAATCGCGCCCGGACGATGATCACCGGGTAGGACATCTGGAAGGTCACCAGCCCGAGGAACTGGGCCGTGGTCCCCAGCCGCACGGCGCTCTCGAGCAGGTTCGTGAACAGCAGGAACAACGAGACGCCCAGGATGATCTCGGGCATGACGAACGAGAACAGCATGAAGAAGTTCGCGGTCGACGCCGGCCGCCCGTGCCAGCGGTCGATGCCGATCGCGAACGCGGTGCCGAGCGGCACCGCGAGCAATACCGTGAGCGTCGACAGGCGCAGGGTCTGGAACATCGCGGTTCGGAGCGCCGGATCGTGCCAGACGGAGTCGAACGGGTCCTGGTACCACCACCGGAGCGAGAACCCCTGCCACGTGCTTCGAGATCGCCCGTTGTTGAACGAGAACACGATCGCGATGATCACCGGGAGGATCGACCAGGCCAGGTACCCGATCGTGACCGCCTGCAGGAACCGCGGCTTTCGCCAGGGGTTGCGGAACCACCCGGTGGCCGTGTGCGCGGGCGCCACCGCGATCGGACGCTCCCGGGTGAGGGTCGCGTCGCTCATGCCGCCTCGGTCGAGCGCCGCGTCGAGCGGAGGTAGTAGAGCATCGGGATCATGACCAGGACGATCAGGATCAGGACGAGCGACCCAGCCTCCGGACCCTGCCCCGCCTGGCCGACGGCGGAGTCGATCAGGTTCCCGTACATCGACGTGCTCGTGCTCCCCAGCAGGTTGTTGGTGAAGTAGTCGCCGAACATCGGCAGCGACACGATCACCAGGCCCGCGATGATCCCCGGCTTCGACAGCGGAAGGGTCACCCGCCGGAAGGTCTGGAAGGACCCCGCACCCAGGTCGCGGCCCGCCTCCAGCAGGTGCTGGTCGATGCGGTCCAGGAACCCGAACAACGGCAGGATCATGAACGGGATGTATCCGTAGACGAGCCCGAGCACGACGGTGATGGGTCGCCCGATCCAGATGATCGGCGTCACCCCCACCACGCCGAGCGCGTCGTTCACGTAGCCGTCCGGCTGCAGGAGGCTCTGCCACGCGTAGATGCGCATGAGGTAGCTGATCCAGAACGGCGAGATCAGCAGCACCAGGATCAGCCACCTCCACCGTCCCGCGTACCGGGCCGTGTAGTAGGCGACCGAGTACCCGAGCACCAGGCAGATCAGGCTCGAGAGCCCCACGTAGACCAGCGTTCGGATCAGCGGGTCGAGGTAGATGCGATCGCCGGACGTGAACTTCTCCAGCGTCGTCTGGAACGTGTCGAGGCTCCACCACCACGGCTGGTAGACGGGCAGCGGGAGCCGGAACAGCGGGTCGACGGTGCCGAACGCCACCGAGAGCACGACGTAGAACGGCAGGATGAACAGGACCGCCAGCCACAGGATCCCCGGGAAGGTGAACGAGGGCCAGTACCACCGGGGATAACTGACCCCGGATCGCTCCCGGGCATCGCGCCGGCCGCGACGCCCGGGTCTGGTTACGGTCTGGCTGCCGCTAGCCACCTGCCTGGATCTCGTTCCAGGCGTCCAGCCAGAGCGCGTCGGTGTCGGCCGACAGCTCGCCCTGGAGGTAGCCCGTGGTGAAGTTCTTCTCGTCCAGGACGGCGGATGCGAGGGTCGAGGGGACAACGCCGTCGGAGACGAGCTTGTCCGGCACGATCGACGTGAACGGCGGCTGGTAGCCGTTCCAATCGGCGAAGTTCTGATAGCCCCAATGCTTGTCGAGGAAGAAGTTCAGGAACTCGTGCGCGAGCCGCGGTTTCGGGGCCGCCTTCGGGATCACGATCGTGTCGTTGCCGACCAGTCCCCTCTTGTCTTCGGGGTACCAATACCCCAAGACGTCTTCCGGCGTCCCCTTCGGCAGGTAGTACTTCGCGCCCACGATGTCTCCCGACCACGACTCGGAGACGCTGAACTCGCCCTCGGGCAGCTTGGCGTAGGTGCCGTTGATCGTGAGCCGGGCGCCGTTGCCGTTGATCATGTCCAGGATCGCGTCCTTGGCCTTGCCGATTGCGGCCGGGTCGCTCGAGTTCGCGTCCGTGACGCCGTCGCGCAGCAGCATCATGCCGATCGCGTCGCGGTAGGAGTCGTAGTAGCTGACCTCGTCCTTGAAGGCCGGGTCGAAGAACAGCTCGTACCCCTTCGCCGCCGCGGCTGCGTCGTCGATGCGATCGCGGCGATATGCCACGCCGGTGGTGTAGATCGTGTACGGGACGGAATACCGCCAGCCGAGGTCGTAGTACGGCCCCGGGTCGTTGAACACGGGCCAGCAGTTCGCGGCCAGGTTGGGGATCAGCTCGTGGTTGAGCGGCTGCATGAGGTCGGCCTCGACCAGCCGCGCGATGTAGTCGGTGGTTGGGAAGAAGACGTCCGCCTCGACCTGCCCGGCGACCAGTTTCTGGATGCCCTCCTCCATGTTGTTGAAGGTCGTCCACTCGACCGTGACGCCGTATTCGTCCTCGAACGCCTTCAGCGTCTTCTTGTACATGTAGGCGTCCCAGTTGTAGACGTTCAGCGTCCCCCCTTCGATCGGCGTGTCGGTGGGGATGGGGTCCTGCGTCATCGGCAGCGTGACCGGGTCGTCCGGCCGAGCCAGGACGCGGGCGCCGGTGCCGGTGGTCGCGCCGCCGGAGCTCGTCGTGCCGGGCTTCGAGCACGCGGCCAGGATGGCCGCGGCGGAGGGCAGCGCGACCGCCACCCCGAGCGACCTGCGAAGGAAGTCACGACGACTGAGCGCCGACGGGCGCTGCCGGGGGTGTGCTGACATGACCGTGCGACCTCCTCGTTTGAGCGGCCGTTCAAGGCCCTGGTTACCATAGGGCGCGCGCCCTACGCAAGCCAATCTACCCTTGCAGCCGTGATACGAAGGTGGAACGTCCTCGTGATCGGCGCCGGGTTCGCGGGCCTCGCCGCGGCCCTGGAGCTCCGCGACGCCGGCCTCGACGTCATCGTGATCGAGGCCCGCGACCGCGTGGGCGGGAGGGTCCACTCGGTCGAGCTCGGCAATGGCGAGATCGTCGAGCTCGGTGCCGAGTGGATCTTCGCCGAGGACGAGGCCCTCCAGGCCACGATCGACCGACTCGGCCTGGTCGCGTGCGAGGCGGGCGTCGACTACCTGCGCCGGGAGCCGCGCGGGGAGGCCGCCGTGTCGATGACCGAGCTCGACGCGTTCCTGCAGGCCGCCGACGCACACCTCGCGACGGTGGATCCGGCCGAGCGCTCGATGGGCGAAGCCCTCGACCTCGTCCCCGGAGACGATCGGGCGCGCTCGGTCGCGAGGGCGCGCCTCACGGGGACGTTCGCGAGCGATCTGTCGCTCGTCGCGTGGCGACCGGGCTGGCACGCGGGCAAGCTCGCGGCCGAACCCGCCGTCTACCGACGGATGGAGCGGGGGAACCGCTCGATCGCCGACGCCGCGGCCGATGAGCTGTCCGACGTCCGGCTCGGGGTGCGCGCCGCGGCGGTGCGAAAGGAAGCCGGGGGCGTCGAGGTCGAGACCGACACGGGCGAGACGATCCGGGCCGAGGCGACCGTGGTCGCCGTGCCGATCCGTCTGGTCACCGAGCTCGCGTTCGACCCGCCGCTCGAATCCGAGCAGCGGATGGCGTTCGAGGGCCTGCCGATGGGCGTCGCCTCCAAGCTCGCGATCCAACTCGAGGGCGAGCCGACCCGGTGCGCGATCCAATGCGCCGACCTCCCGTTCTGGTTCTGGGTCGCCGACGGCGCGCGGGGGACGCGCCGGGCCGTGACGTCGTTCGCCGGGAGCGAGATCCCGCAGGGGCCGCTCGGGACGGCGACCGGCGACCCCGCCGAGTGGGTGCGCCGGATCGTCGAGCTCGCGCCCGAGCTACGGCCGTCGGGCGCGGCCGTGATGAAGGTCTGGGCCGATGACCCGCTCGCTCGAGGCGCGTACTCCGCGTGGGACGGACCCTCGCTCGGCCGCCGGCACCTGTTCGAGCGCGTGCACGGCACGGTGGCGTTCGCCGGCGAGCACACCGCGGGCGAACACTCGGGCACGATGGAGGGCGCCCTCCGCAGCGGCCGTCGCGCCGCGGCCCAGGTCCTCGAACGACTCGGCAGGGCCTGAGCCGTCTCGGCTGAAGCCCCGTTCAGGCGCCCGTGTATCATGCGCCGCACCCTCGAGCCGGACGGGAGTCTGACGCGCCATGAGCACGGATGCGAACGAGAACGGCCCCGTCCTGCTCGCGGAGGACCTCGGCCCGGTCCGCAGGCTGACGCTCAACCGGCCCGCATCGCTGAACGCGCTGAGCGGCGAGCTCATGGACGCGCTGGACGAGGCGTTCGCGGCCGCGGCGGACGACGACGAGGTCCGGGTCGTGATCCTTCGGGGCGCGGGCCGCGCGTTCTGCGCCGGCTACGACCTCAAGCAGGACGCGCAGGAGGGGACGAAGGACGCGGCCGAGTGGCACCGCGAGCTCGACCGCGACACGCGGCGGCTCCTGCGGATCCTCGAGCTCCCGAAACCCGTCATCGCGTCGGTCCACTCGTACTGCCTCGCGGGCGGGGCGGATCTCATGCTCGCGTGCGATCTGGCGGTCGCGTCGGACGATGCGCTGTTCGGGTACGTCGACATCCGGTTCGGATCGGGCATCGTCTCGATGTTCCTCCCGTGGGTGGTCGGCGTTCGGGCGGCGAAGGAGCTCGTGTTCACGGGCGAGGACCGCATCCCGGCCGCCGAGGCGCTCAGGATCGGCCTGGTGAACCGGGTGGTGCCGCGCGACGAGCTCGACGACGCGACGATGGCGCTCGCGGACGAGATCGCGAGCAACGAGCCGTTCGTCGTTCGAACGATGAAGGCGTCGATCAACCGCGTGTGGCAGCTCGCCGGCTTGCGAGCGGCGCTCGACGCCAACACCGAGCTCGACGTGATGATCGAGACCGCAAACCTGCCGGCCCGCGATGAGTTCCGGCGGATCACGCAGGAGGAGGGTCTGAAGGCCGCGATCGCCTGGCGGGACGCGCGGTATCGGGGCGAGGGGTGATCTTCGGGCTCGCCGCGGCGTTCGGCTGGGGTCTTGGAGACCTGTGGGCGGGGATGGCGGGCCGCAGGATCGGGAGCAGCCGGACGCTCGTGGTCGCGCAGGTCTCCGTCGCGATCGTGGCGACACTGCTCGTGATCGTGGTTCGCCCCGATCTGTCCGGCCTCCCCAAGGTCGTGCCGTGGCTCGTCCCGGCCGCGTTCCTCGGCGCCGCCGCGTACGCGACGCTCTACCGGGGTCTCGAGCTCGGCCCCATCGCCGTCGTCTCCCCGGTCCTGGCCACCTACGCCGTCCTCCCGGTCTTCCTCTCGGTGATCCTGCTCGACGAATCGCTCGGAGCCGTGGAGTGGGCGGGAGCGGCGATCACGATCGCGGGAGCCGTCCTGACCTCGACCGACCTGCGCGCCCTCCGTGGGGGATCGTTCACGCGCTTCGCCGGATTGCCCTGGGCGATCGCATCGACCCTCCTGTTCGGGGTCGCTACCTATGTGCTGGGGTGGTCGGCCAAGGAGGCCGGCTTCCTCGCATCGATGTGGTTCGCGCGCGGGACGTTGTCGATCGTCGTCGTCCTCGTCGCGCTCTTCGTCTGGGTGCGGTCGCACCGGCGCGGCGATGCCCCCGTCCAGCGCTCGCCGTCGGCGCTTCGGCTCGCCGCGCTCGCAGGGGTGGTCGAGCTTCTGGGAACGATGGCGTACGCGCGGGGCGCCGAGGTCGGCCTGCTCTCGATCGTGACTGCCGCGTCGGCCACCTACCCGTTCATCCCCGTCCTGGGCGGCGTCGCGCTCCTTCACGAGCGCCTGGTGCCCAATCAGTACGTCGGCGTGGCGCTCGTCGTCGCGGGGCTGATGCTGCTCGCGTTCGGCTGACGGCCATCCCAGCCACGTTCAGGTCCGACGGAAGAACCCGACCGTTTCCGGCGCGAGGGGCGTGTTCCCGAGGATCAGGTCGGCCGCCTTCTCGGCCACCATCATCACCGGGGCGTAGATGTTGCCGTTGGTGACGTAGGGGAAGACCGACGCGTCGACCACGCGGAGGCCGTCGAGCCCGTGGACGCGCATCGTCGAGGGGTCGACCACCGACTTCTCGTCGGCCCCCATCTTGCACGTGCACGAGGGATGCAGCGCGGTCTCGGCGTCGCGGGCGACCCACGCGAGGATCTCCTCGTCGGTCTGGACGCTCGAGCCGGGCGAGATCTCGCCCCCGTCGAACGGCGCCAGCGCGGGCTGACGGAGGATCCGCCGCGCGGTGTGGATCGCCTCGACCCATTCGCGCCGATCCTGGGCGGTCGACAGGTAGTTGAAACGCAGGGCGGGATGGACGCGCGGGTCCGGACTCGTGATCTTCACCGACCCCCGCGCGTCGGAATACATCGGCCCGATGTGCACCTGGTAGCCGTGGTCGCTCGCCGGCGCCGAGCCGTCGTAGCGCACGGCGATCGGGAGGAAGTGGAACATCAGGTTCGGGTACCGGACGTCGTCGTTGCTCCGCGCAAACCCGCCGCCCTCGAAATGGTTCGTCGCGCCGGGCCCGCTGCGGAAGAACAGCCAGCGGAACCCGATCCACGGCCGGTACCGCCACTTCAGGTACGGCGCCATCGAGACCGGCTGCGTGCAGGCGTGTTGCACGTAGACCTCGAGGTGATCCTGCAGGTTCTCGCCGACGCCGGGCAGGTCGTGCACCACGTCGACCCCGAGCGCGCGGAGCTCGTCGGCGGGGCCGACGCCCGAGAGCTGCAGCGTCTGGGGCGTGTTGATCGCGCCGCCGCACACGATGACCTCGCCGGCGCGGATCCGCTCGGCCGCGCCGCGGCCCCGGGCCGCCTCGACCCCGACGGCGCGCGAGCCCTCGAACAGGATCCGCCTCACGAAGGTCCGCGTTCGGACGTCGAGGTTCGCGCGCGACCTCACCGGGTGCAGGTAGGCACCCGCCGCCGACAGCCGCCGGCCGCGGTGGATGTTCCGGTCGAACGCCGCGAACCCCTCCTGCCGGTAGCCGTTCACGTCGTCGGTCAGCTCGAAGCCCGCCTGACGCGCCGCCTCGAAGAAGGCGCCGAACAGCGGATTGGTGGCCGGGCCGCGTTCGAGCACGAGGGGGCCGGCGGCGCCTCGGAACGGGTCGCCCGGTTCGGCGGCGAGGCAGTGCTCCATCCGGCGGAAGTAGGGGAGGCAGTGCGCGTAGTCCCAGGTCTGCATCCCGGGGTCGGCGGCCCACCGCTCGTAGTCGAGCGGGTTGCCGCGCTGGAAGATCATCCCGTTGATGCTGCTCGAGCCGCCGAGCACCTTCCCGCGCGCGTGGTAGATGCGGCGGCCGTTCATGGCCGGTTCCGGTTCGGACTCGTACTTCCAGTCGTAGAAGCGGTTGCCGATCGGGAAGGTGAGTGCCGCCGGCATGTGGATGTAGACGTCCCACGGGTAGTCGGGCCGGCCGGCCTCGAGGACGAGCACCCGGTTCGACGGGTCGGTCGACAGGCGGTTCGCGAGCGCGCACCCCGCGGACCCGCCCCCGACGATCACGAAGTCGTACCGCTCCGACGTCACCGCTCCTCACCCGCATCCACTACGCGAAGTGTGCCCCAGCGGGGGCGAGGGCGCTCGCGAACCCCGACGCGGTGGCCGGGAGTAAGCTCGCGCGATGGAGGCCGTGGCCCCGGACGCGTTCGAGGTGTCGATCGAGGTCGTCCGTGCGGCCAACGCCAAGGGGATCCCGCTCAAGCTCCTCGGTGGGCAGGCGGTTCGGGTGCTCTGCCCGCTGTTCCCGCACCGGGCGCGGAACGACCAGGACATGGACTTCGCGTGCGTCTCGTCGAAGAAGCGCGACGTGATGGCCTTCTTCGAAGAGCGGGGGTTCCTGGGAGACCCCAGGTTCAACCTCCTGCACGGCGATCGGCAGATGTACTTCACGACCGCCGACGGCGCGACGTCGGTCGACGTGATCATGGACAAGCTCAACATGTGCCACGTCCTGGATTTCGCGGACCGGATCGACCGTATGCCCGACACGCTCGACGTCACCGACCTCCTGCTCACCAAGCTGCAGATCGTCGAGCTGAACGAGAAGGACGTCCACGACCTGTTCCACCTGCTCTCGGCCTTCGAGGTGCGCCCGGGGGACGAGCCCGGGACGATCGGGCTCGACCGGATCGGACACGTCGTCTCCGGGGAGTGGGGGTGGTGGCGGACCGCCACGATGAACCTCGACAAGCTGGTCCAGCTGGCCGGTCACGACCACGCCGACCTGCTGCCCGAGGCTCGCAGGTTCCAGCCCGCCGAGCAGGCACGCACGATCCGGACCGCCTGCGACGAGGTCCCCAAGACGATGAAGTGGAAGCTCCGGGCCAAGGTGGGTGACCGGGTCCGGTGGTACGAGCTGCCCGAGGAGGTCGGGCACTAGGCTAGGCCCGGCTCGCTTGCGCCTTTGGACGTGCGGGCGGAAGATGGCCAGAGTGAAGATCTTCTTCGTGACCGACCTGCACGGGTCGGAGATCTGCTGGAAGAAGTTCCTGAACGCGGGGCCGTTCTACAAGGCCGACGTGGTGATCCTGGGCGGGGACGTCACGGGCAAGGCGATGGTCCCGATCGTGCAGCGCCCGAACGGCTCGTGGGAGGCCTCCCTCCAGGACCATCTCGAGAGCTTCGAGACCGAGGCCGAGATCGTCGAGTTCGAGAAGCGCGTGATGAACCGCGGCTACTACCCGATCCGCGTCTCCCAGGAGGAGTACGTCGCGATGCAGGAGGACGCGGACCTCGTCGACAAACGCTTCAAGGAGGTCATGCTCGACGGAACCGAACGCTGGATCGCGATGGCCGAGGACAAGCTCGCGGGCACGGGGATCCGGGTCGTCGCCTGCCCGGCCAACGACGACATGTTCGAGATCGACGACCTCCTGACGCACGCCCACGTCGTGGAGACCGGGGACGAGGAGCACCCGATCGAGCTCGATGGGTTCACGATGATCTCGATGGGGTGGACCAACCCGACGCCGTGGCACACGTTCCGCGAGGCCGAGGAGCCCGAGCTCGCCACGCGCATCCAACGCGCGCTGGAGCACGCCGGCGACCCCGAGACGACGATCTTCAACTTCCACGCGCCCCCGTACGGTTCGAAGCTCGACAACGCGCCCGCGCTGAACGAGGACCTCACGTACAAGTCGGGCGGACAGGCGCTGCGGCCGGTCGGCTCGACCTCGGTCCGCGAGTCGATCGAGTCGTTCCAACCGATGCTCGGGCTTCACGGCCACATCCACGAGAGCAAGGGCGCGACGAGGATCGGGTCGACCTTGTCGCTGAACCCGGGCAGCTCCTACGAGGAGGGGATCCTCCAGGCGGCGGTCGTGACGATCGACCCGAAGAAGCGGAAGGTGAAGAACTACCAGCTCGTGAACGGCTGATCGGCCGTTCCGTACCCGGGAGGGGGTGCAGATGGCAGCGGTAGGCGAAGCTCCTACTTTGTTCTTGCGCAAGGCGACCGGCCTCGTCAAGGGGTGGTCGAAGTTCGACGCGTTCCTCTACTCGTTCATGTCGGTGAACTTCGTGACGCTGGGGTTGTTCTTCGCCCTGTCCGTGCTCGCGTTCGTGCCGACCGGGCAGGTGCTCCCGGCACTGCTCATCTCAGGCGTCTTCGTCACGTTCCTGGTCATCACCTACGCGGGGTTGATCTCCGTCATGCCGCGTGCCGGTGGGGATTACGTGTGGCAGAGCCGCGTGATGGGAGGAGGGATCGCGTTCGTCCTCGCGGTCACCGGTTGGTGGTTCATCCTGTGGTACTGGGCGCCGATCTACGGGAACATCCTCAACGTCGAGGTGTTGCAACCGCTGGCCGCGACCTTCAAGTGGGACGGCCTGTCCGACTTCCTGGCGACCGACAACGGCCTGTTCGTCGTGATCCTGGCGACGGTGGTGCTGGCGGGGTACCTGGTCTCCCTGGGGATGGAGGGCTACGCGAAGGTCCAGAAGGTCTGTTTCTACATCGGCATGATCGCCCTGGCCGTCGTGTTCATCGTGATGCTGTTCGGGTCGCGGAGCGGCTTCCAGAGCGCGTTCAACCAGGAGACCGCGAACCTGTTCGGGGCCAAGGGCGACGTCTACCAGCAAACGATCCAACTCGGGACGACGAACAACGGCGGTCCCGTCGTCCCCGACCTGGGGTTCTCGCCGTTCTTCGGTGACACCTTGCTGTTGATCCCGTTCCTGTGCTTCTGGATCCTGTGGCCGAACTGGGGTGCCACGCTCTACGGCGAGGTGCGGGGCGCGAGCGACTTCAAGCGTGTGATGGGCGGGATGATGTACGGCCTGTGGGTCACGGTGGCGGTCGCCGTCGTGTTCATCTTGCTCGCGAGCAAGTTCTTCGGGTGGGAGTTCTTCAATGCGGCGAACCTGAACTACTGGGCCTCGGTCTACGGGTTCGGTGACGCGTCGATACCCGTCTGGTCCTATGCGCCGTTCCTGGCCAGCTTCTACTTCCACAGCTCGCTGATCTCGGCACTCATCGTGCTGGCGTTCGGTGCGTGGTTCCTCGGGTGGGCGGGGACGCTGTTCCTCTCGTCGACACGGGTGATCTTCGCGGCGGCGTTCGACCGGGTGTTGCCCGAGAAGGTCGCCGACGTCTCCGAGAAGCGGCACGTCCCGGTCTGGGCATTGGTGCTCATGCTGGTGCCGTCGATCGCGGTCGGCGCGCTCTACGCCTACACCAGCAAGTTCTCCACGTACATCCTGGATGCGACGCTGGTGATCGCGGTGACGTTCTTCGGGACGGCGATCGCGGCGATGATCCTGCCCTACCGGAAGAAGTCGCTGTATGCGAACTCGCCGATCGCCCGGTACAGGCTCCTCGGGCTTCCGTTGATCACGGTCACCGGGTTCATCACCGCGGCGTTCCTCGGGTTCAACCTGTGGCACTGGTTCACCAACGACCTGTACGCGGTCAACAACAGCGAGTCGCTGTGGTTCATGGGGATCATGTACGGGCTGGCGTTGATCATCTACGTGGTGGCGAAGATCTATCGCAAACGTCAGGGGATCGACCTGAGCGCCGTCTACAAGGAGATCCCGGTCGAGTAGTCGGAGCAGCGGAGCGGACCTGGGGGCGGCCTCGCGGCCGCCCCCGTCCGTCACGGGACCGCTGAGGATGGGCTGATGACCAGAGCGACGAGGATCTTCTTCGCGGCCGACCTCCACGGCTCCCAGCCGACGTTCCGCAAGTTCCTCGGCGCGGCGGCGTTCTACGAGGCGGATGTGCTCGTGTTCGGGGGCGACCTCATGGGCAAGGCCCTCGTGCCGATCGTGCGTTCGAACGGCGGCTTCCGCGCCCACTTCCAAGGGCGCGATCACGAGCTCGAGCCGGACGGGCTGGACGCGTTCACCAAGAGCGTCGAGCTTCCCGGGTTCTACTGGCAGGTGTTCGAGCCGGACGAGTACGAGGTGGTGAAGGCCGACGAGCTCGCGCAGCTCGGGTGGTTCCAGCGGCTGGCGTCCGAACGGCTCGCCGGCTGGCTGGAGCTCGCGGAGGACCGGCTGGCCGGCACCGGTGTCCGGATGTATCTGACGGGCGGCAACGACGACGAGCCGGCGATGCTCGAGGTCCTCGAACGTCACGACGGAACCAACGTGATCGCGTGCGAGGACCGGGTCGTGGACCTCGACGACGAGCACACGATGATCACGGTCGGGCTGTCCACGGTCACGCCGTGGGACACCCCGCGTGAGGCGAGCGAGGACGAGATCGCGGCGACGATCGACCGCTCGGTGGGTTCGGTCCCCGACGTCGGGCGGTGCGTGTTCAACCTCCACTGCCCGCCGAAGGACACCCCGATCGACACCTGCCTCAAGCTCGAGAAGCGCCCCGGCGAGCTCCCGAGACCGATCCGAGAGGCCGGCAGGTTCCTGACCACGGGTGGCGGGAGCGTCGCGGTCCGGGAGGCCGTGGCCCGGTATCAGCCGCTCGTCGCGCTCCACGGTCACATCCACGAGTCGATGGGCCGGTTCCGGCTGGGAAGGACCCAGTGCTTCAACCCCGGCAGCGAGTACGTGCAGGGCACGCTGAACGGCTGGATCGTGGCGCTCAGGGGCGCGAAGCTCGGGGGGTACCAGCACACGGCGGGGTGAGCTCAGGATCTGGGTCCCCGGTGGCTCGTTTGCTGCGAGACTTCCCCTGATGCGCGAACGGGCGCGAACCGTGGTCGTCGGGGCCGGGATCGTCGGCGCCAGCGCCGCCTACCACCTGGCCGAGCTCGGCGAGCGCGACCTGCTCGTCCTGGACCAGGGACCGCTGTTCGAGACCGGGGGCTCGAGCTCGCACGCGCCCGGGCTCGCGTTCCAGACGAACGGCTCCCGGATGATGTGCCGGATCGCCCAGGAGTCGGTGGCGCTGTACTCGACGCTGGGCGTGGACGGCGAACCGGCCTGGTACGGCGTGGGCGGGATCGAGGTCGCGACCACCGAGGCAAGGATGCACGAGCTGAAACGTCGGCTGGGGTTCGCGCGCTCGTACGGGCTCGAGGGTGCCGAGCTGCTCACGCCCGCCGAGACCGCCGAGAGGATCCCGCTGCTCGACCCCTCCACGATCCTGGGGGCGTACCACGTGCCCTCGGACGGCATCGCCAAGGCCGTGACGATCGCGACGTCGCTCGGGCGACGCGCCGAGGCGAACGGCGTGGTGTTCGAGAGCGGCGCGACCGTGACCGGGTTCGACGTACGCGACGGGCGCGTGCACGGCGTCCGGACGGACCGTGGCGACGTCGAGTGCGAGCGCGTGCTGCTGTGCGCCGGGATCTGGGGGCCGACGGTCGGGGCGATGGCGGGGGTGCCGATCCCGCTCGTCGCGGTGCAGCACCAGCTCGTGTGGACCGAGGCGATCGCCGGGCTCGAGGGGGAGACCCGCGAGGTCGCGCACCCGATCCTGCGTCACCAGGACATGGCGATGTACTTCCGCCACCGGAAGGACCATTACGCGGTCGGCAACTACAAGCACGAGCCGATCGCCACGCCTCAGTCGCAGCTGCGCCGGCCCGGCGACGGCGCGCTCATGCCGTCGCTGATGCCGTTCACCCCCGGCGATTTCGACCTGGCCGAGGCCGAGGCGGCGCGGCTGCTGCCCGCGCTGAAGGGCCGCATGCGCCCCGCCGACCCCGAACGCTCGATCAACGGGATGTTCTCGTTCACGCCGGACGCGGGCTCGATCGTCGGCGAGTCGGCCGCGGTGCGGGGCGTCTGGATCTGCGAGGCCGTCTGGGTCACGCATGCCGGCGGCTTCGGCAGGCACGTGGCCGAGTGGATGATCCAGGGGGAGCCCTCGATCGACATGGCCGAGGCGGACGCCAACCGGTTCTACCCGTACATGACGACGCCGCCGTTCGTGTTCGAACGCGGCAAGCAGCAGTACCGCGAGGTCTACGACATCATCCACCCGCGCCAGCAGATGGCGCGCCCGCGCAAGCTCCGGCTCTCGCCGTTCTACGACCGCCAGGTGGAGCTCGGAGCCGAGTTCGTCGTGGGCGCCGGTTGGGAACGTCCCGAGTGGTTCGAGGCCAATGCCGCGCTCGTCCCCAGTGACGCGCCGTGGGTCCGGCGCGACGAGTGGGCGGCACGGTTCTGGTCGCCGATCGAGGGGGCGGAGCACCTGGCCGCGCGCTCGAGTGCGGCGCTGTTCGACCTGACCGCGTTCGCGAAGTTCGACGTCGAGGGTCCCGACGCGCTCGCCTACCTCGAGCGCATCTGCGCCAACCGGATCGACCGTCCCGTCGGGACGATCGTCTACACGGCCATGCTCACCCCGACTGGCGGGATCCGCTGCGATCTGACGATCACCCGCAAGCAGGACGAGCTGTTCCGCGTGATCACGGGCGGCGGGAGCGGGCAGCACGACCTCGCCTGGATGCGGCGGCAGATCGCCGAGGGCGAACGGGTCCGGATCTCCGAACGCACCGGGTCGCTGTTCGCGCTCGGCCTGTGGGGGCCGAACGCGCGCGAGGTCTTGTCCGCGGTCACCGAGGCGGACGTGGGCAACGACGCGTTCCCCTACATGACGGCTCGGTACCTGAACGTCGGGGAGGTCGGACCGGTCTGGGCCCAACGCATCTCCTACGCGGGCGAGCTCGGGTGGGAGCTGTACGGGCAGTTCGCGATGGGGGACCGGGCGTGGCGGCTGCTGTGGGAGGCCGGGCGCGAGCGGGGGCTGGTGGCCGCCGGGCTGGGGTGCTTCGACACGCTGAGGCTGGAGAAGGGCTATCGGTTCTGGGGGCAGGACATCCACACCGAGCACGATCCGTTCGAGGCCGGGCTCGGCTTCGCGGTCAAGATGGACAAGGAAGCATTCCAGGGTCGCGAGGCGCTCGAGCGGGCGTTGGAGCGGGGCCCCCGAGAGAAGCTCGCGTGTATCACCCTCGACGACCCGAGCGCGGTCGTGACCGGCAAGGAGCCGATCCGCTCGGGCGCGCACGTCGTGGGCTACGCGACGTCCGCCGGGTACGGCTACTCGGTCGGGCGCTGCATCGTCTACGGTTACCTGCCCGCCGAGCTGGCGGTGCCGGGCACGCCGCTCGAGGTCGAGTACTTCGACGAGCGGCTCCCGGCCACGGTCGCCGAGGACCCGTTGTGGGACCCCAAGGGCGAACGACTGAGGGCGTGACGAGGTCGCGAGGCCGGATCACGCAGGGAAGGAGCGGAGCTTGGGCGTCATCGACAACCCGGGGATCCTCCTCTACACGCGGATCCGCAAGTCGCCGTACTTCTACGCGTCCCGCGAGCACGGGGTGGCGCGCTACAGCGTGTACAACCACACCTACCACCCTCGCCACTACGGAGACCCGGTTGCCGAGTACTGGCACCTCGTGAACGGCGTCACGCTGTGGGACGTCGGCGTCGAGAAGCAGATCCAGATCAAGGGGCCGGACGCGTTCGACCTCACGAACATGATCGTCCCGCGCGACCTGCACAAGTGCGCGGTCAACGAGTGCAAGTACGTATTCATCACCGGTCCCGATGGCGGGATCCTCAACGACCCCGTGCTGCTCCGGGTCGCGGAGGACGAGTTCTGGCTCTCGCTCGCGGACTCGGACGTGAACCTGTACGCGCTCGGGATCGCCGCCGCGAAGGGGATGGACGTCACGGTCCGGGAGATCGACGTGGCACCCGTCCAGATCCAGGGCCCGAACGCGAAGAAGGTGCTGACGGACCTGTTCGGCGAGCGGGTCCTCGAGATCCCGTACTACGGCCTGATGCAGGGCGAGCTCGAGGGCATGGATGTCGTTGTCTCTCGTACCGGCTACACGGGTGAGGTCGGGTACGAGATCTACCTGCGGGACGCGTCCGAGTACGGCGTCAAGCTGTGGAACCGTGTCCTCGAGGCTGGCAAGCCCCACGGGCTCGAGGTGATCGGGCCATGCCACATCCGTCGGATCGAGGGGGGCATCCTCGCGTTCGGCGCGGACATGTGGTACGAGCACAACCCGTTCGAGGTCGGCTACCACTACACGTGGATGGTGGACCTGGAACAGGAGGCCGACTTCATGGGCAAGGACGCGCTCAAGCGGATCAAGGCCGAGGGCGTCACGCGCAAACTCGTCGGCGTCGACATCGACGGCCAGCCGCTCGGCAGCTACATCGACAACGAGATGCTCGACGTCTTCCCCGTATCGGTGGACGGGGACGTCGTCGGCAAGGTCACGTCGGCGTGCTACTCGCCGCGCCTGGAGAAGAACATCGGGTTCGCGATGCTGCCGATCGAGCACACCGAGCTCGGCACCGGGCTCCAGGTCCGGACGCCCGTGTCCGGAACGGTGAAGGCGACCGTCGTGACGATGCCTCACTGGGACCCGAACAAGGACATCCCCAAGCAGTAGGGATCACGCCGCCGGCAGCACGAAGCGGATCGTCGTCCCACGACCGGGCTCGCTCTCTGCCGAGATCGTGCCGCCGTGCGCCTGGACGAGGCTCTTCGCGATCGCGAGGCCGAGCCCCGAGCCTCGGGATTCGGGCGAGCGCGCGAAGCGGTCGAACACGTGCGCGAGCTCGCCCGCCGCGATCCCCTCACCCGTATCGGTCACGCGGAACGCGACGCCGCCCTCGTCGAGGTCCGCCGCCACGATGACGGCCCCGCCCGCGGGCGTGTGACGGAGCGCGTTCGAGACAAGGTTCGCGAGCACCTCGCCGATCCGGACGCGATCGACATCGAGCGTCGGCAGTCCCGGCTCGAGCTCGGCGCCGAGCGCGACCCCTCGTTCCGCAGCCTCCGCACGGTGGGAGGCCTCGGCCGTCTCGACCAGCTCTCGAGGCTCGAGCCGCTCTCGGTGCAGCCGGAGCGCCCCGGCCTCGGCGTTCGAGAGCAGCTGGAGGTCGTCCAGGAGCCGGGCCATCACCGTCGTCTCGGCGCCGATCAGGGCGAGATCGTCGCCACCGGGCTCGTACAGGCCGTCCGCCATCCCCTCGACGCGACCGCGGATCACCGAGAGGGGTGTTCGGAGCTCGTGCGCGACGTCGGCGAGCAGGTTTCGGCGCTGCTCCTCGTTGGTCTGCAGACGCTCGGCCATCCGGTTGAAGGCCCGGGCGAGATCCCGGACGTCCCCCGGACCCTGCACCGTCGCCCTGGCCGTGTAGTCGCCCTCGGCGACGCGCGCCGCCGCGTCCATGACCTCGCCGATCGGCCCCGCCGTGCGCCGGACCGCGCGTCCGAAGACCAGGAAACCGACGAGGAGCAGCAAGGGGATGAGCCAGAACCCGGGGAAGAACCGCCCGCCCTGCCCACCGCGATGGAACCCGCCGCCGAAGAGGGCGCCGAGCCAGCCGACCACGAACACGAAGACGAGGAACACCCCGATGCCGAACGCGATCCGGCGGAGGAAGCGTCCGCGCGCCGCCCTCCACTGCTCGCCGGGGTCGGGTGGGAACGCCTCGCCCTCGGGCCACCATGGCGGACGGAACCCGGGCCCTGGGCCGTGCCGATGTCCTTGGTCAGGCATCGGCGAACCGATAGCCGACGCCGTGGACCGTCACGACGTACCGGGGCGACCCGGGTTCGGGCTCGATCTTCCGGCGGATGTTCTTCACGTGGGCGTCGATCGCGCGCTCGTAGGACTCGATCGCGACACCGTGGACCGCGTCCAGCAGCTGGGACCGCGTGAACACGCGTCCCGGTTCGCGGGCGAGGGTCGCGAGGAGCTGGAACTCGGTCGGCGTGAGGTCGACGTGTGTGCCGCCCACGCTTACGCGCATCTTGGCGGTGTCGATCTCGACGTCGCCGGCGCGCACCACCTCGTCCCCACGGGCCGCGGCGCGCGTGCGACGGAGCACCGCCCGGACGCGCGCGACGAGCTCCCTCGGGCTGAACGGCTTGACGACGTAGTCGTCGGCGCCGATCTCGAGCCCGACGATCCGGTCGGTCTCGTCGCCGCGAGCGGTGAGCATCACGATCGGCGTATCGGACCACCGCCGGATCTCGCGGGCCACGTCGAGGCCGTCCCGTCCGGGCAGCCCGAGATCGAGCACCAGCAGGTCGGGCTTGGAGCTGCGGACGCTCGCGACGGCCGACCCGCCGTCGCCGACGACGATCACCTCGAAGCCCGCGTTCCGGAGATAGTCCCGAACGACCCGCGCGATCTCGATCTCGTCCTCGACCACCAGCACCGTCGTCATCCCGTTCGATTCCCTTCGGCGCCCGCGTTCGGCGCGTCGCTAGCCTGCCGACGAGAACGGGCGGTGGCAACCGCCACCGCCCGTCCCCGTGCCCGTCCGGGCTCAGCCCGCGGGCGGTCCCGTGGACTCCTCGCCGCCCGAGGCCTGCTCGTGCTGGCGTCGGTGCCAGTCGCTCGCCTTGTCCTCGAACCGTGCCCGCCCCTGCTCGGACCACGGCCCGTACCCGGGCCCATGATCGTGACCCCAGTGACCGTGCGGGCCACGGAAGGCCTTCCCGATCAGGAGGAAGGTCCCGATGATGAGCAGCGGGAACAGGAAGAAGCCGAACGGGAAGAACCCGTGGCCGTACCGATCCCCGACCACCGTGACCACCTGACTCGAGTCGGCCGCACGGCGAACGCCCTCATCGAGCCCCGCGTTGTACGCGCCGACCGCGATCCCGACCGTGAGCAGCACGACCAGGATCGCCGCGACGATCGCCCATCCACGTCGCATCTCGTTGCCTCCTTCCGAACGCTCCTCGTCCGTCACCATCGATGCTGACGCTCCGATGTGAAGCGCTCGTGAAGGCATTCGGGAGGGTTCGTGTGGTCGACGTGCGTCCGCGGCTAACCAGACCCGTCGCGCGTGACGTCGGCGACCTCGGCCTCAAGCGCCGCGACCAGGTCGCGCCCGGCGACGTGCAGGTTGACGCCGTGGCCCCCGCCGCCGATCGCCACGCGCTCGAGCGACGGGATTCGCGTGTCGGCGATCACGGGCCACGAATTCGACGAGCCGAACGGTGTGATCGTCCCGCGCTCGTAGCCGGTCGCGCTCTGGGCCTCATCGGCATCGGGCAACGAGAGCCGGCTGACGCCGAGGTGGGTTCGGAGCCTGGGCCAGTCGATCTGCCGCCCGCCCGGGACCAGGACGAAAACGTAGTCGTCCGCGCCGCGTCGAACCACGATGGTGCGGAGCAGCTGCCCGAGCTCGATCCCCTGGAAGCTCGCGCTCTCCTCCGCCGAGCGAGCGCGTTGGGTCCGGACGACCTCGAAGGCGAGGTCCGAGCCCTCGAGGGCGCGGAGCGCGGGCGTGTCGTCGTCCACCGTTGGCGAGCCTACCCGGTCAGGCCGGGGCGACCGTGAGCAGCAGATCGACGACGTAATCGGCGAACGACGGCCGCACGAACAACCTGGTCACTCCCTCCCGTTCGTGGAGCAGGACCTGCGCGGCGCCGAACACCGATTGCGCACACCGGCCGTCGTCCCAGGACCTCGGGTGGAGATCGATCGGGCACGCGGACGACAGCAGGTCGTGGCGTGATGGTCCCGCGAGCTCGATCACCGCGCGGTTCGCCGAGACGTCGACGACCGAGCAGTGGAGGCCGGAGAGCGACGCCTCCAGCTCGTGCATGATGGCCGTCGTCGCGCCCGGCACCCCGACGATCAACCACTCGTCCGGCCCGAGCCACAGGACGTCGCGGCCGCCAGAGGTCGCGGTGTTCGGGTCGGTGGGGAAGCCGAGGGTCGTGGCGCCGGCCGGGTCGACCCGGACGTCGATCTGCGACAGGAACGCCAGCTCGCGCGCGCCGACACGGCCCAGATCGGCCGAGCGCTCGGCGAGCGGGCTCCTAGCCGTCACGGCGCTCACCGTCCGGGTCGTAAGGCACCGGCGACGTCACCGTGCACGCGAGCGTGCCCTCGGGCAGCGGCGCGAACACGGTGGTTCCGTGCATCTCGTGACCGCCGGCCAGCATCGCGAGCGCGAACGCACGCCCGAGCGCCGCGCTCTGGTACGACGACGTCACGTGGCCGGCGAGCGGCATCGGGATCCGGCCGGTGTCCTCGACCACGAGCTGTGCGCCCTCGGGCAGGAGGGCTCGCGCGTCGTCCGGGAGCAGCCCCACGAGCTGCTTGCGATCAGTGCGGACGAGGTCGGAGCGTCGGAGGGAGCGTCGTCCGATGAAGTCGCCTTTCGAGAGGTTCACGATCCAGTCCATCCCGAGGTCGTGGGGCGTGACGCTCCCGTCCGTGTCCTGGCCGACGATCACGTAGCCCTTCTCGGCGCGCAGGACGTGCATCGCCTCGGTGCCGTACGGCTCGATCCCGAACGGCTCGCCCGCAGCCATGACGGCCTCCCAGACCTCGAGCCCGTGCCAGGCCGGCACGTGGAGCTCGTACGCGAGCTCGCCCGAGAAGCTCACGCGCGCCAGCCGCGCGGGGACGCCGGCGACGTGGCCGTCGCGGAACGTCATGAACGGGAAGGCCTCGCGGGCGACGTCCACGTCGGTCCCCGTCGCCGAGACGACCTCGCGTGCTCTCGGCCCGTTGATCGCGACGACCGCCCACTGCTCGGTGACGCTCGTGCAGTAGACGCGCAGGTCGGGCCACTCGGTCTGCAGCCACTCCTCGAACCGATCGAGCACCGTCGCCGCGCCACCGGTCGTGGTCGTCACGAGGTAGCGGTCCTCCGCGAGGCGCATCGCGACGCCGTCGTCCAAGACCATCCCGTCCAGCCCAAGCATCAGGCCGTACCGGATCGAGCCGACGGCGAGGTTCGACATCCGGTTCGTGTACATGCGATCCAGGAACGCCGGCGCGTCGGCCCCGACCACCTCGATCTTGCCGAGCGTCGAGGCGTCCATCGCGCCGACGCCGTTTCGAACGGCGAGGCATTCGCGTTCGACCGCACGGTGCATCGGTTCGGCGTCGCGCGGGAAGAACCACGGGCGTTTCCACTGCCCGACGTTCTCGAACGCCGCGCCGTGTGCGACGTGCCACGGATGCATCGGGGTGGTCCTGATCGGATCGAGCAGATCGCCCCGCGTCGGACCCGCGAGCGAGAGGTACGAGGCCGGCGCGTACGGCGGGCGCGCGTTGCTGGGTCCCTGTGCGCCGGCGGCCTCCCCGAGCAGCCGGCTCACGGTCTCGGCAGCCAGCACGCCGCTCGTGCGTCCCTGATCCACGGCCGTCCCGATGTAGGTCGCCCGCTTCACGTGTTCGACCGAACGCAGGCCGCCGCCGACCGCCTCGGCGATGTCGGCGACCGTCTGGTCGCGCTGGAGGTCGACGAACTTGGCCGCATCGTCCCCGTGCTCGACGAACCACAGTGGTGTGCCGGCGGGGACGTCGCCGGCCGCCCGCCCCTCGACGGAGAGCCACGGCGGGCCGCCGTCCGGGACGAAGGCCGCGCGCTCGTCGTCGTACCGGAGCCCCCCGCCGATCGAACGCCAGAGCCCGAGGTTCGGGTTCCAGCCGCCCGAGACCGCGAGCAGATCGACGTCGAACGCCTCCTCGCGACCGTCGGTGGTCCGGACCAGGATCCGTTCGAGCCGCTCCGCGCCCAACGCCTCGATCACCAGCTCTCCCGAACGCGCGTCGACCGTCCGCACGACGTCGACGCCGGCTTGCCGGAGCACGTCGGCGACCCCGAAGCCCGGGTCGTTCGTGGCGAACACCGCCGCGCGTTCGCCCGGACGCACGCCGTAGCGCTCCACGTAGGTCTGGGCGGCACCCGCAAGCATGACGCCGGGGAGGTCGTTCCCGGCGAGCGCGATCGGTCGCTCGATCGCGCCGGTCGCGAGCACCACGCGGCCGGCCCGGACGTGCCACACGACGATGTCGACGGTCCGTTCCAGCACCACCGCGTACCCGTCGTCGTAGACGCCGAGCGCGGTCGCGTTCGCGAGGATCGTCATGTCCGAACCCGTCGCTGGCGCGTCGAGGACGGGGTGCTCGTCGACCAGGAGCACGCGGTCGCCCTCCTGGGAGGCCGCACGGGCCGCGGCCCGGCCCGAGGCGCCGCCGCCGACGACCAGAACCTCGACGTGCACGAACCGGTGCGCGACCCGCGGCGTCGCCACCGAGCCCGGGTCCTCGGGAAGGCGTCCGACCCCGGCCCGGCTCCGGGCCACCAGCCCGTCGACCAGCGGAACCGTCGTCGCGGCCGCGATCGCGTCGAACCACGGCGCCGAGATCTCCACGTACCCGTTGGGCTCCTCGACCCCGGCCGCGTGGATCCCCCGGGGCCGGCCGAGGATCGGGCTGCGGAACCCGCCGACCACGCCGTTTGCGAGGAGCGCGCTCGCGAGGGTGTCGCCCTGGAACCCCTCGAGCTCGGTGCCGTCGAACGTGAACAGGACGGGCTTCGAGCGGTCGATCCACGCGCCGCCGTGGGCCAGCCTGCCGGGGGTCACCGGCGCGCCCGATCCCGGTGATCGGCGGGCAGGAACGCGTGTGTGGCAGTGTCGCGGACCGCGTCGAACCAGCGGCGGCACCCCGCGGCGTGGTACCAGCGCTCCGCGAACGCGCCCTTGGGATTGTCGCGCATGAACAGGAAGTCGGCCCACGCCTCATCGCTCAGGGCATCCGGATCAGTTGGGTAGGCGATGCCGGCCTGGCCGCCGTAGCGGAACTCCACTTCCTCGCGGGGGCCGCACCAGGGGCAGTGGACGAGCAGCACTCAGACCGCCTCGGCCTCGTCGAACGCCTGCACGAGCCGCTTCGGAGCGGTGAGCCGCCACGCCTCGGTGACGAGCTCGCGCAGCTCGTCGGGGTCGACCGTGCGGATCCGAACGCCGATCCATCCGCTCGGGCCGACATACGGCGGGACGAAGAACGTGTCGGGGTCCATCGCGGTGAGCGCCTTCTGCTCGTCGTGTGTCGACTTGATCCACAGGTCGCGCTCGCGCTCGGCGAACATCACGAAGATCTTGTTACGGACGCGGAACGTCGCCGTCTCCCACGTCTCACGCTCCTCGGCGTCCGGCAGCTCGAGGGCGATCCGTCGCACCGTCCGCGCCTGCATCAGTGGGCGACCCCCGCCGCCCCGTGCTCGTCGATCAGCGCGCCGGTCGTGAACCGCTCGAGCGCGTACGGCCGGGCAAGGGGTCCGGGCTCGCCGCTGGCCACCAGGTCCGCGAACACCCACCCGGAGCCCGGCGTCGCCTTGAACCCGCCCGTGCCCCAGCCGCAGTTCAGGTACAGGTTCTCGATCGGGGTCCTCGACAGGATCGGCGAGGCGTCCGGGCACACGTCGACGATCCCACCCCAGGTCCGCAGCAGCTTCGCGTGCGCGAAGACCGGGAACAGCTCGATCGCGGCGGCAAGCTGGTGCTCGATCACGTGGAACGAGCCGCGCTGCGCGTACCCGTTGTAGGGGTCGATCCCTGCGCCCATGACGAGCTCGCCCTTGTCGGCCTGCGACACGTACACGTGGACCGCGTTCGACATCACGACACAACCGAGCACCGGCTCGAGCAGGACCGAGACCAACGCCTGCAGCGGGTGCGACTGCACCGGGAGCCGGAGGCCGACCATCTCGGCGAGGACGCTCGTGTGGCCGGCGGCGACGAGCCCGAACTTGCCGGCCGCGATGTCTCCTCGCGTGGTCCGAACGCCCTCGATCCGGCCGCCCGCCCCGCGGACGAACCCCGTTACCTCGGCGTGTTCCACGATGTCGACGCCGAGCTCGCTCGCGCGCGTGGCGTACGCCCACGCGACCTTGTCGTGGCGGGCCGTGCCGCCTCGGCGCTGCAGCGTCGCGCCGAGAACCGGGTAGCGGACGTCGGGCGAGGTGTTGAGGATCGGGCAGAAGGCCTTCACGTCCCCGGGCTCCAGCCACTCGGCGTCGATCCCGCTCAGGCGGTTCGCGTGCAGCCGTCGCATCGAGGACCGGACGTCGCCGAGGGAGTGCGCCAGGTTCAGCACCCCGCGCTGGCTGAACTGGAGGTCCGAGCCGAGGTCCTCCTCCAGCCCCTCCCAGAGCTTGAGCGAGTGCTCGTAGATCGCAGAGCTCTCGTCCCACAGGTAGTTCGAGCGGATCACCGTGGTGTTGCGGGCCATGTTGCCGCCCGCGAGCCAGCCCTTCTCGACGACGCAGACGTCGGTGATCCCGTGGTTCTTCGCGAGGTAGTACGCGGTGGACAGACCGTGCCCACCGCCGCCGACGATCACGACGTCGTAGGCGCGTTTGGGCTCGGCGGCTCGCCAGTACGTGGATCGCGCCATAGGGAGATTCTGCACAAGGGCACGGCCGGCTGCTTCGGCGGGGGCGGTAGCATCGCCCGACGGCCGCCCGACGTCACCGCACCGCTCGCTCGAAGAGGAGTCGCCGTCGCCTCCTCGTGCTCGGCGTGGCGGCCGTGGCCCTCGTCGCGGGGGGCGTCGGCTACGTCGCGCTCTCGGGCCCGTCCATCGTGATACCGGACGACCCGTGCGCCGAGCGTCCGCCGCTCCGCAACGTCGACGGCGTTCGGCTCCAACCGGTCGCGATGCGGGCCTTCCTGCAGGCGCAGCGGGAGGCCGGCGTCCCGATCCCGGTCGTGCAGAGCTATCGATCCTGTGCCGAGCAGCGGCGGGCGTGCCGGGCGATCTGCGGGGACCCCGGGGGCTGCCCGGACCGGTGCGCCCCGCCCGGGCTGTCCTGGCACCAGCTCGGCGCCGCGGTCGACATCGCGCAGGAGGGCGTGGACGATGCCCGGATCGTGGCAGCGCTCGAGGACAACGGGTGGTGCCAGTCGCTACCAGGCAGCGACCCCGGTCACTTCTCGTTCGACGGATGCCACTGACGTAGCCGCCGCGTGTGCGGCGAATGACACGTCAGTCGACGGTCGCGAGCGGCCGGGGAACGAGCGGTGTTCGAGATGGAGCACGCACGTGAAGCGGAGCTCGACGGGTCCCTCCGCCGCGTCGAACTCCGCCCGGGCCCCGGCCCATCCCACACTGCCCTCGCTCATCGCGTGCACGTCCCCGACCAACCTCCAGGGATAGCCGTCGATCTCGCGCATCACCTGGATCCAAACCCGGGCGGCGGCATCGCCGTCCCGCCACCACTCCACCGCGTCCGTTCCGAACCGCTCGAAGCCGGGCTGGCGCGAGATCCGGTTGCTCACCGCCTCCTCGTCGCCGTCGCGCAGGGCATCGAAGAAGCGGATCACGACGCGTCGGATCTCCTCGGAGGGTTCCACGCGCGGAGTCTCGCCCCAGACGGACGAACCCCGCAACCGGCAACCGGGCTTGCACTCGGATTGAACAGCGAGTCAAACTGAGCCATGGAGCGCCCCGACACCCCCGTCTGGGACGCC
>Ga0207428_10000480_pt1 | contig 48240 bp, 42 predicted proteins | sample RhiMethybrSRZTD1_FD_187600 | JGI IMG/M metagenome (GOLD analysis project Ga0207428, IMG submission 187600) | Populus rhizosphere microbial communities from Tennessee, USA - Rhizosphere MetaG P. TD hybrid SRZTD1 (SPAdes) (version 3) | ecosystem: Host-associated > Plants > Roots > Rhizosphere >...
GTAGTCGGTGGGCAGGAATGACATAAATCCAGCTGCGACGGCCGCCGCTGCGAGCGTCAGCGGAACGCCGATTTTTTCGGCGGCCTGAGTCAGTGCAGAGGGAAGCTTCGGCACGTCATGGCGTTCTGCACGATATCGCACCGCGAATTGAATGCCGAAATCGACGCCAAGTCCGACGAACAGGACGGCGAACGCAACCGATATCATGTTGAGCGCGCCGACCATGGCAAGGCCGAGTGCGGCCGTGAGACTCAGGCCGACGAACAGGTTGATGATGACCGCGAGAATGATGCGGCGCGACTTCAGCGCCAGCCACAGGATTGTAAGAACGACAATGATCGTGCCGATCGCATTCTCGAGAGCGCCGTCCTGGACGCTTCCGAACTCCTCGTCCGCCATCGGCACCGAACCGGTCAGACGCACGCGCGCCTGATATTTGTCCTTGAGCTGAAGCTCGTTCGCGATCAGACGGATTTCGTCGCTTGAGGCTTTGCCGGGCTGAAGCGCGGAAAAGTCCAGAACAGGATGCACTTCGACCAGGCGACGCAAGTCATCCGGTTTCGGATCCGTGCCGTTGAGCATCGACAGCCACGAGAACGACGCGGGGCGATTGGCCAGCACATCCTCCACGGTCGTCGAGGCTATCGACAGTGGCCGGGCCAGAGCATCGAGCGTCACCATCTTGTTCTGCACGCCGATGAGGCCGAGGGAGAGAGCGCGCGTCATTCCGCGCAGGCTGGGATCGCTGGCAAGCGTGCCGATCAGCGGTGCCGCCTGCCCCAGCCCTTTGGCCATATTCGCCACATCGTCCGTGTGCCTAAACAACAGGCCGTTGCGCGCAAAAAATTCGCTACCCTCGATATCGTCGACCGACTGAAAGAGCCGCGGTTCGGCCTTCAGGCGGGTGATGAGATCCGCGCTGGCCCGGGCGGCAAATTCAGCGGTGGGGGCATTGACGACGACCAGCGTCGACCCGAAATGGCCGGGAAAGGCTTTCTCGAATTCGGCCTCGCGCTTGCGCCAATCGAGATCCGGCGAAATCAGCTTGTTGATATCGGTCGTAATGGCGAAATGACGCACGGAATAAACGGAACTAACAACGCTGACTGCTATCCCTAAGGCTATGATCGGCCAAGGAAATCGGATACAGAGGCGAACGATGGCGGTAACCCATGACGCTAACATGCGCGCTGCGGCCTTCCAGACACAATGAAGCCCCTATACCCGGTCAATTGGGTCATTTATCCAATACCTCCAATTCGGAACTTTTGCTCTTGTCATTGATTGACGCTGACTAGAAACTTCATGGCAGATCGGCAAAGCGCGAATTGGGCGACAGAATTTAATTCCGTGGGATCTGCCAAGGCCTCAGCGCCTCCGTTCATCGGGGAAGGGTAAGTAAAGCATGACGGCGCCCAATGACGACCCCTTGAAACAAACGACTCCATCCATCCTCGACTCCATCAAGAGTCCTGCTGATCTACGCCGTATCAATGCACGGCACCTGCAGCAGGTTGCCGATGAGTTGCGCGCTGAAACGATCAACGCGGTCGCCGTCACCGGCGGTCACCTCGGCGCGAGCCTCGGTGTCATCGAACTCACGGTGGCCCTTCACTACATTTTTGATACGCCCAATGACAAGTTGATCTGGGACGTCGGCCACCAGGCTTATCCGCACAAAATTTTGACCGGCCGGCGTGACCGCATTCGCACTTTGCGCACCGGCGGCGGCTTGTCCGGATTCACGAAGCGCTCCGAGAGCGAATACGACGCCTTCGGCGCAGCACATTCATCGACTTCGATATCCGCCGGATTGGGCATGGCGGTGGCGCGCGATCTTTCAGGCCAGAAACATAATGTGATCTGCGTGATCGGCGACGGCGCAATGTCGGCCGGCATGGCGTACGAGGCCCTGAACAACGCCGGCGCGATGAACCGGCGCCTCATCGTCATCCTGAACGACAACGAGATGTCGATCGCCCCGCCCGTCGGCGCAATGTCGAACTATCTAACGCGGCTGCTGTCGAGCCCGATGTACATGTCGCTGCGCGGCCTCGGGAAGCAGTTTGCCGATCACCTGCCGCAATTCTTCAAGGAGAAGGCCTCGCTTGCGGAAGAACTCGCGCGTGGTTTCGTCACCGGCGGCACTTTGTTCGAGGAGCTCGGGTTCTATTACATCGGCATCGTCGACGGTCACGATCTCGAACAGCTGTTGCCGGTGCTGGAAAATGTCCGCGACGCCGACAACGGCCCATTCCTGGTGCACGTGCGCACGGAGAAGGGAAAAGGCTACGCCCCTGCCGAGGCGTCCAAGGACAAGTATCACGGCGTCGTCAAATTCGACGTCCCGACCGGCAAGCAGCACAAGGCCGCATCGAACGCGCCCTCCTACACGAAGGTGTTCGGCGAGAGCCTGGTGAAGGAAGCCGGGAAGGACGACCGCATCGTCGCCATCACGGCCGCGATGCCGGGCGGAACCGGCGTCGATATTTTCGGCAAGGCGTTTCCGGACCGCACGTTCGATGTCGGCATCGCCGAGCAGCACGCCGTCACGTTTGCCGCGGGTCTGGCGACACAGGGCTACAAGCCGTTTGTCGCGATCTATTCGACCTTCCTGCAGCGCGCCTACGACCAGGTCGTGCACGACGTCGCCATTCAGCAGCTGCCGGTACGCTTCGTACTGGACCGCGCCGGCCTCGTGGGCGCCGACGGGCCGACGCACGCAGGCTCGTTCGACCTCGCTTATCTGGGCTGCCTGCCGCAGTTCGTCATCATGGCGGCGGCCGACGAAGCCGAGCTCGTGCACATGGTCGCGACCGCCGCGACCATCGACGACCGTCCGTCCGCCTTGCGCTATCCGCGCGGCGACGGCGTCGGCGTCGAGATGCCCACGGTGGGCGTGCCGCTCGAGATCGGACGCGGCCGCATCATCACGGAGGGCACGACCGTTGCGCTGCTGTCGCTCGGGACCCGCCTTGCCGAATGCACGAAGGCTGCAGAAATTCTCGCAGCTCATGGCATATCGACCACTGTCGCCGACGCACGTTTCGCCAAACCGCTGGACATCGATCTCGTTCTTCGTCTTGCACGCGAGCACGAGCTGCTTGTGACCGTCGAAGAGGGGGCGATCGGCGGCTTCGGAGCGCACGTCATGCAATTCCTGGCCGAGTCCGGCGCGCTGGACCGCACGAATTTCAAAGTGCGGAGCATGATCCTGCCCGATGTGTTCATCGACCACGATTCACCGCCCGCCATGTACGCAAAGGCGGGCCTTGACGCGAATGGAATCGTCGCGAAAGTATTCGACGTCTTCGGAGCGAAGCACGCTCCGGAATTGCAGCCATCCGAGATCGCGATCCTGCAGGATCGCGCCCGGCGCCGGCGGCAAGCGGCCAATAGCCGGACGAACGGGGGGGCGTGATGAAAGTTATACTGGCGAAGCCGCGCGGCTTCTGCGCCGGCGTCGTACGTGCGATTGAGATTGTCGAGCGCGCGCTCGACAAATATGGACCGCCGGTCTACGTGCGGCACGAAATCGTGCACAACAAATGGGTCGTCGACGCGCTGAAGGCGCGGGGCGCCCGTTTCGTGGAAGAGCTTTCGGAAGTGCCGCCGAACGCCATCACGATCTTCAGCGCACATGGCGTTTCAAAAAAGGTCGAGGCGGAAGCAGCCGAGCGTGGCCTGCGCGTGCTGAACGCGACATGCCCGTTAGTCTCGAAGGTCCATGCGCAAGGCCGCCACTATCTGCGTCAGGGACGCACGGTGATCCTGATCGGCCATGCCGGCCACCCCGAGGTGGAGGGCACGGTGGGGCAGGTTCCCGGACCGGTCCTGCTTGTGCAGACGGAGGAAGATGTAGAGGCCCTCACCCTCCCCGAGGACACGCCGATCGCCTACGTGACGCAGACCACGCTGAGCGTCGACGATACGCGCGGGATCATTGCGGCGCTGTTCCGGCGGTTCAAGGACGTCGTGGGCCCCGGCACCCAGGATATCTGCTATGCGACACAGAATCGCCAAACCGCCTTGCTCGAACTCACCAAGCTGGTGGACGTTATCTTCGTGGTGGGAGCCAAGAACAGTTCCAATTCGAACCGTTTGTGCGAAATCGGCGTAGAAGCAGGCATTCCCACCCATCTGATCGCAAGCGGTTCGGAAATAAGGCCGGAGTGGTTGCATGACGTGGAAGTGGTCGGTATTACAGCGGGCGCATCGGCGCCTGAAGTGATGGTTCGGGACGTCATCCACGCTCTGCGCCGTATAACCCCCGTCGAGGTGTTCACCCTACCCGGTCAGGACGAGCACATTGAATTCCGCGTTCCGGTCGACCTTCTCGATGTGACCGGTGGCAAATCAATAAGCAAGGACATCAATCTTGGGCATCCCTCTTCTTCAGAAGCTATTCGTCGGTAGTTACGTCGTCCGTCAGCGCCTGACCGGCCGGAAGCGTTATCCGCTGGTGCTGATGCTTGAGCCGTTGTTCCGGTGCAACCTCGCTTGCGCGGGCTGCGGCAAGATTGACTATCCCGACCCTATTCTGCACCAGAACATGTCGGTCGAAGACGCGCTGCACGCCGTTGACGAATGCGGCGCGCCCGTCGTCTCGATCGCCGGCGGCGAGCCGCTGCTGCACAAACAGTTGCCGGAAATCGTGCGCGGCATCGTCGCGCGGAAGAAATTCGTCTATCTCTGCACCAATGCGCTGCTGATGGAAAAGAAGCTGTCGCAGTACGAACCCAGCACCTTCTTTACCTGGTCGGTGCATCTCGACGGCGACAAGGAGATGCACGACATCTCCGTATGCCAGCAGGGCGTTTACGACCGCGCGGTTGCCGCGATCAAGGCAGCGAAAGAGCGCGGCTTCCGCGTCAACATCAACTGCACCTTGTTCAACACGGCGCAGCCTGATCGCGTCGCGGAATTTTTCGACACCGTGACGGAGCTCGGCGTCGACGGCATCACCGTCTCTCCCGGCTACGCCTACGAGCGCGCGCCCGACCAGCAGCACTTCCTAAACCGCGGCAAGACCAAACAGTTGTTCCGCGACGTCTTCAAGCGCGGACCGAAGAACAAGAAATGGTCGTTCAGCCAGTCCAGCATGTTCCTCGACTTCCTTGCGGGCAATCAAAGCTATCACTGCACGCCGTGGGGCAATCCGACGCGCACCATCTTCGGCTGGCAGAAACCGTGCTATCTGCTGGGCGAAGGTTACGCGAAGACCTTCAACGAGCTGATGGACGGCACCGACTGGGACGCCTACGGCACCGGCAATTACGAAAAGTGCGCGGACTGCATGGTGCATTCGGGTTATGAGGCATCGGCCGTCAACGATGCCGTTGCCCATCCGCTCAAGGCATTGGCGGTCAGCCTGCGCGGACCGCGCACCGACGGCGAAATGACGCCCGAGATCTCGCTCGATCGCCAGCGGCCGGCGGAATACGTGTTCTCGAAGCACGTCGAGCGCAAAATGGAAGAAATCCGGGAGGCGAAAAGCCGGCCGGAGCTCGCCAAGGCCGGGTAATTGGCGGGATAGTTGGCAAGATAAAAGACGGGATAACCGCGCTTTCAATCCGTCCCGGATGGAACTTCCGGGCGGATCTGCCTGTTGTGTAAGACGAACAGTTTCGGCACCGTTCAGGTGAAAATGGCCCTGGAGCACGGCCATGCGCGCGCGCGCCGCCATCGTCGCAGGTTTGCTGGCTGCAGCGGTCCCGCTGGACAGCCCCGCGCAGGCGCAGTTTTCGCCGCAGGGAATTGTCGGCGGCGTGACACGGCCCTTGCGCCAGATGCTCGGAAATTTCGGCCATTACCCGCGAAGTCATCGGCACCGCTCGTCGGGTGGGGCGCGAGCCGCTGCGCCGGTACCCGACCGTGACGCCGCCCAAAGTACAGTCAAATCCCGCCTGGGCCGCGCCGGGCCCGCGGCGTGGGTCACGGCTTACGAGGACGTGCTCGGCTTTGCGTTCTGGCCCGATGATTACGGCGCGCAATTCCGCAGCCGCGGGTTTGATGTGATTGCAGACACGATCACCGGGCGTTTTGACCGGATGCGGGAATCGACGCGGGTGGCGACCACCGGAGCGGCCAGGAGCGACGGCAGCAACGACGTCTCGTCCGACCAATGCAACGATGCCGCGAGCGCCGGCGACAAATGGCCGGCCAGCAGGATCGAGCAACTGTTGCAATTGTCCGACGCCCAGCACGCCACGCTCGAGAAGGTGCAGCTCGCGGCTAACGATGCGGTCAAGACGATTAAATCGAATTGCCACCAGCTGGGCGACCTTTCGCCGCCCGACCGGCTGAGGGCGCTGGTGCAGGCGCTATGGATCGTGCGCGATGGCGGCATCGCGATGCGGGCCCCGGTCAAAAACTTCTATGAAAGCCTGACGAGCGCGCAGAAGAACAGCTTTGCCTTCCAGCAGCCGCAGAATGCGCCACCGCCCGACGACAAGACGCAAGGCGGCGAGAACAAGCAATATCAGGCCTGCGCCGCGCAAAATATCGGCGGCGCGGAGCGGCTGGTCAAAGAAATAGAAATGAAGGTCCGGCCCGACAAGACGCAGGCTGCCAGCCTCGGGAACCTGCACAAGGTCTCCTCCGACATGGCCAAGCTCCTGATCGCGTCGTGCGCGCAGCCGATCCCCGCCGATCCGCTGGCGCGCCTGGACTCCGCAAGCGACCAGATCACGGCAATGAATTACGCGGCGAGCAACGTGCAGATCGCGTTGGACGATTTTTATGGCAGGCTGTCGCAGCAGCAAAAGGCGCGGTTCGAAGCAACCGGCCGCTGATAATCACATGCCGAACGGCACGTTCGCGCTGTTGCTCTCGGTCAAATTGCGATAGCGCGCCAACGCCCAGAGCGGAAAGAATTTCCGGTATCCGTGATAGCGCAGGTAGAAGACCCGCGGAAATCCGGTTGCCGTAAATCGCTCTTCATCCCAGAAGCCGGAATCGGTTTGCGTCTGCGCCAGATATTGCACGCCGCGCGCGACTGCCGGATTGCGGACCTCGCCGCAGGCCATCAGGCCGAGAACAGCCCAGGCTGTCTGCGACGAGGTGCTCGTCGCCGGCTCATGGCCGCGGTAGTCAAGCCTGTAGCTCGTGCCGTCTTCGCCCCAGCCCCCGTCCGGGTTCTGAATCGACAGTAACCAATTGACAGCCTTGCGGATTTCGGGGGAGCCATGATCGATGCCGCAGGCGTTGAGCGCGCAGAGCGAAGACCATGTGCCGTAAATGTAATTGAGGCCCCAGCGCCCGTACCAACTGCCTTCCGGCAGCTGTGTGCGGAGCAGATATTGGACGCCGCGCGCCACGGATTCGCTTGTCCCGGGCGTCTCGCCGAGCTGCGCGAACATCGACAGGCAACGCGCCGTCACGTCTTCCGTCGGCGGGTCGATCAGCGCGCCGTGATCGGCGAATGGGATGTTGTTGAGATAGTCGTAAACGTTGTCGACGTCGAAGGCCGCCCAGCCGCCATTGGTGCTCTGCAGGCCCCTCACCCACTCGATGGCGCGCGCGATCGCCTGATCGTAGTGGTCGCCGGCACCCGACCGGCGGGCGCGGTCCATCGCCATGACGACGACGGCGGTATCGTCGAGATCGGGATAATGCGGGTTGGCGTACTGAAACGCCCAGCCGCCCGGCCGGACATGCGGGCGGCGCGCCGCCCAGTCCCCGACGACATCGAGAACCTGCTTTGGCACCAGCCAATCGAGCCCGCGCAAGGCGCTTGCCCGCGCATCGTCACCGCCCATCTCGAGCAGCGCATGACAGGTGAGTGCAGTGTCCCAGACCGGCGACACGCACGGCTGGCAGTAGGCCTCGTGATCGTGAATGACCAGCAACCCGTCGATCGAGTCGCGCGCGGTCGCGGCGTTAGCCTTGTCGCCGAGCACGTCGTACATCAGCGTCGCATTCGCCATTGCAGGGAAGATCGCTCCAAGACCGTCTTGGCCGTTGAGACGCTCGGTGACGAACTCAACCGCTTTATTGATGGCACGTTGGCGCAGGCTTTTGGGAAAGAGCTTTACGGCAGGCCGGAGAACGGCATCGATGCCGCGAAAGAACAGGAACCAGCTCCAGCGCTGATGCGGTGCTTTCGGCACCGGCCCGATCGTTGCCGGGGGCTCGACAAAAAGCTCGTCGATGCGGACGCCGAGTGGATTTTTCGCGCGCGGGCGCAGCGCCTGCAGCACCAGCAGCGGCACCAGAACGGTCCGCGCCCAATAGGACACTTTGGACAAATGGAAAGGAAACCAGCTCGGCAGCAACACGATCTCAACCGGCATTTCCGGAACGCTGCGCCAGTCGAGGATGCCGTATAGGGAAAGAAGAGCGCGCGTGAAGACGTTGGAATGGACGGCGCCCCCGCGCGAAAGAATTGCCTCGCGTGCCCGCCGCATGTGCGGCGCATCCGGGCTTTCGCCGGTCATTTTCAGCCCGAAATAGGCCTTCACGCTGGCGCTCATGTCGAAAGCGCCCTCGTGAAAAAGAGCCCAGCCGCCGTGCGGGCCCTGGATACGCCGGAGATAGCTGGCGATTTTCCGCTCAAGCTCCTTGTCGATCGGCTCGCCACGAAAGTGGCGAAGCAGCACGTATTCCGCAGGAATCGTCGCATCCGCCTCGAGCTCGAACACCCAATGCCCGTCGCGCTGCTGGCATTGCAGCAGCGCCTGCGTGGCCGCGGTGTTCGATTTCTGCAGCTCCGGCCGCCGCAACGACGTCTGCGCCTTCTCGGTGAATGCCAGGGTCATGCCGCGGCCTCCATCCGGCCGCCGACAAGCGTAGCGGCGCGATAACCGGAGCGGATCGCACTCTCGATCGTTGCGGGCAGCCCTGTTGCCGTCCAGTCGCCGGCCAGCAGCAGGTTGCTCCAGCGCGTTTGCGGTCCGGGGCGGCGCGCATTCTGCTCCGGCGTCGACTCGAAGGTTGCCCGCCGCTCGCGCACGATCTGCCACGGCGGGAGCGCCGTCGACAGGCCGGTGGCCGCCGCAACGTCATTCCAGATGCTCTGCGCAAGCTCGGGGCGCGGGACATCGAACAGGCCGCCGCCGTCGCTGATGGTCACGCAGATCCGCCCCGGCAGCGAAAATATCCACTGGCTGGTGCCGTTGATCACACCGAGTATCGGCGGAAGCTTGGCCGGCGGATCGACACGGAAGTGCGCGTTGACGATGCCGCGGAATGCAGTCGGCACCGTGAGGCCGGGCACCAGCTTGGTTGCGACGTAAGGCGGGACTGCGAGGATGACGGCGTCGTCGGCACCGAGATCGACTTTGTGCTTGGCGAATTGCAGTTGCGATGCGCGGCCGTCGGTAAACTGCAGCGCGACGAGCTCGTCTTCGAAGGCAACGGAAACGTCGTGCTGGCGCAGCCATGAAACCGCCGGCTCAACAAAGACCGGCCCCAGACCGTCGCGCGCCAAAAGCGGACGGCAAGCCTGGCCGCCAAGCGCAATGGTTTCCCTGATCAGGACGCCGGCAAGCCTGGCCGACCCTTCCGGCGGCGCAATATTGAGCGCGGCGAGCAGCAACGGCTCGAGAAAACGGCTGTAGAGCGTGCCGGAGCAATTCAGAACATCGGCAATCGGCTTGTCGGCTTTTGCCCAGGCAAGCCGCGCGATCGGAAGATAGTCGGCAAGACTGGTCTGCGGGACGCGCCGGTCCTTGTCAAAGACCCACCACGGAAATCGGCTTTCGCCGAAGCGCAACGTCCACTGCTTTCCACTGGCAAGATCGATGAAGGGAAATTCCGCTTCCTTCGGGCCGTGCAGGCCAGCCGACGAGCCGATGGTGCCGACAAAAGAGAGCGCCGCATGGTTGCCCGACAGCAACAGATGCGTGCCGTTGTCGATGAGCATGTCGGTCGCGGAGTCGTGATACGAGCGGCATCGCCCGCCCGCATAAGCCGTCGCCTCATGGACGACGACGGAACGATGCGATTGCGTGAGGCGGATTGCGGCGGCAAGCCCCGCCAATCCCGCCCCGATAATATGGATAGTACCGGACTCAGACGAACGCATGCCGCAACGCGATCCATATCAGCTGGGACTTGTTGACGTGCACCGGCTGGCGCGGCGACGCCCAGCCACGCGCTATCATGTCCTCAAGCATCTGGCGATAGACCACGCCCATGATCCTGGGAGCGCGGACGCTGCGGCGCGAGCACCTGGCCATGACTTCATTCGCCTTCGTGAAATGTCCTCGCGCACGCTCCGCAAGAAACGTGCACGCCGTCCCGAGCCGCGGGTCGGTAACGGCGGATTGGGGAATAACTGTGTCGATCCCGGCGAGCTGCAGCGCTTCGCGTGGGATATAAAGGCGCGCGACGCCGGCGTCTTCGTCGATATCCCGTAATATGTTCGTGATCTGAAGTGCCCGGCCCAGATGGTGGGCCAGCATTTTCCCGTCGGATTCAGCCAGTCCAAAAACCCGCACGGACAGACGGCCCACGGCGCAAGCCACGCGATCGCAATAGAGGTCGAGCTCCTCGAGGCTCGGCGCGCGGATATCGGCGCGCGCATCCATTTCCACGCCGTCGATGACGGCATGGAAATCGTCCTTGCGCAGCCCATAACGCGAAATCGCCTTCGCGAGGCCTTCGAGATGGGGCGGCACCTGCCCTGCGTAAAGGGCATCGATATTTTCGCGCCATGCAGCGAGCAGCGCCAGCTTGTCGCCCGGCACATCGCCATCGGCGATATCGTCGACCGCGCGGCAGAAGGAATATATCTCGAACATCGCCTCACGCTTCTCGCGGCCGAGAATGCGCATGGCGAGATAGAACGAGCTGCCGCCCGCGCGCGCGGCCGCCGGGCGGGCATCTCCGGGCTGCTGGACCTGTGCCGTCATTGCACCTGATACCTGTGTGCGGGCACGACTGCGCGCAACAGCCGGTGCAACCCGGCACCGACAGCACCGCGCATCGCATAGCCGGCAGCCTGCGCCTTGCTGAGATGAACGGGCTCGCTCAAAGGATCGCGCCTTGCAAGAATTCGCAACAGGCGTTTGGCGAGCGTCTGGATCACCGCAATTTCAAGCCCGAGACGCCTGTCTTTCACGCTCGCCGCAAAGCCTTCGCTCTCTTTCAGCAGGTCTGCGGTTTGCGCCACGAGCCCTTTGAGACATTCGCGCAGCGCGGGGCTCGCTCGATTGCGGGCCAGCATATCGACGCTCACCCCCGCTGCCGCCATCGCGTCGAGCGGAATGTAGATGCGATTGAGCCTCTGATAGTCGGATCCGCAGTCCTGCAGATGGTTGATGATCTGCAAGGCCGCGCATAGCGCATCGTTGGCCGGCCAGGTTGCTTTCGATTCTCCATGCACGTCGAGCACGAAACGCCCGACCGGCATCGCCGATCGCGAGCAGTAGTCGATCAGATCATCCCAGTTCGTGTATCGCTGCTTGGTGGCATCCTGCCGGAATGCGTCGAGCAGATCCTGCGCGTGACGCGGCGTGAGCCGCTGCGCTTCGAGAACGCTGCGCAGCCTCACACCCTCCGGCTCGTGATCCGATTTGCCGAGCAGGCTCGCCTCCAGCCCATTGAGGCGGTCGACCTTTTCCCCGCTCGTCAGCGAGGCATGATCTGCGATATCGTCGGCGACGCGGACAAATTCGTAAAAGGCGAGGATCGCCGGGCGATGTTGCGGCTTGATCAGCCAGGACGCGACCGGAAAATTCTCGTCGCGCGACCCTTTGCCCGATCGTAGCTGTCCGCTGGAGGTCTTCATTGCACGCTCGGCGCGTCGGCATGGACGCGCCCCTTCCACTGGCCACCCCGACGCCGGAAATGCTGATATGCGGACTGCAAAGTATAAGACATGTAAAGCAAAGCGATTCCCGGAAGGGCCACGCTCCATATGGGCGAAAGCCGATAGTACCGCAACGTGGGCACGAACGATAATGTCATCGCCGCCCAGGCCAGAAGCCCAAGATATCGCGGCAATCCCGATGCAAACAGAGCCAGCATTGGCGGCGCAACAAAGGTAATCGCCATGCCCAAGATTGTGGCGATCAAAGCAAGCAGCGAGTAGCGCAACTGGCTGTAAGCCGAGCGAGAGACCATTCGCCCGACATCGGCAAAGGTTGGGTACGGCCGGATGCTCCGCGCACGTTTGGTCAGGCCAAGCCAGATCGGCCCCACCGTTTTCAGCCTGGCGGCCAACGAGCAATCGTCGATCAGGGCGCCACGGATACTGGCTATGCCGCCTATGCTAGCGAGCGCGTCGGCACGGACGAGCATGCAGCCGCCGGCGGCGGCAGCCGTCGATGAATCGGCGCGCGCGACCCACGCGAATGGATACAGCATCTGGAAAAAATAGATGAAAGCCGGGACATGAATTTTCTCGGCAAGGCTGACACAGCGCAGCTTGGCCATGAGCGACGTCAGGACGAACCTGCCATTCACCGACTGCGCCACCAGCCAGGAGAGCGTGTCGGGCGCGTGCTCGATGTCGGCGTCGGTGAGCAGCAGGTATTCGGGATGGAAGGCTTCGGCCGCGGCAATGCCCTGGCTGACTGCCCACAGTTTTCCGGTCCAGCCGGCGGCCGGTCCCGTCGTTCTGACGACGCTCAGCCGCCCATCGCCTGCCGCCACATCCTTTGCGACAGCGCCGGTGCCGTCATCGCTGTCGTCATCGACGACCACGATGGTGAGTGGCCCGCGATAGTCCTGCCGCAGCAGCGACTGCACGCTGCGCGCGATGCATTCGGATTCATTGCGCGCCGGAATGACCGCGGCAACCGCCGGCCAAGGCACCGCCATGCCAGCAATGTTTGTCGTATCGCGTGCGCTCGCGTGCCAGTACGCACCCCGCGCCAAGATCAGGTAGGCCCAGATCCCGACGCAGATCATCGCGATGGTTATGCTCGTCGCTATCACCTTTCCGCCTGCCTCAACCGACCCAGCATCAACCTCGATTACTACATTAAGTTCAATTCGTCTCCCGAACCATTTGACAATGTGAGAGAATTCGACGGGCTTTGCAGTCTTCGCGTTGACATGTGGAAGCGGGCACCTACACTCCGGCCCTCTCGGATGTCAGGCTTCCTTCGGTGAATACCCCCGCGCACGCCAAACTCCCCCGCTCCGCCGACGTCGTGATCATCGGCGCCGGCAACGCTGCCTTCTGTGCCGCTCACGCGGCCGCCGAGCATGGGGGGTCCGTTCTGGTGCTCGAACGTGCGCCGGAGGAGGAATCCGGCGGCAACAGCCGATTTACGGCCGGCGCGTTTCGATGTGTCTACGACGGCGTCGACGATCTGCGCGCGCTGATGCCGGACCTGACCGACGAGGAAGTCGCCAATACCGATTTTGGCACTTACACGCAGGACAAGTTTTTCGACGACATGGGCCGCGTGACGGAATACCGGACCGATCCCGACCTGTGCGAGGTGCTCATCACGCGCAGCAAGGACACGATGCTCTGGATGCAAAAAAAGGGCATCCGGTTCATCCCGATCTACGGCCGGCAAGCCTACAAGATCGACGGCAAGTTCAAGTTCTGGGGCGGCCTCACGGTGGAATCGTGGGGCGGCGGCCCGGGACTGATCGAGGCGCACACAACGATCGCCAAAAAGAACGGCGTCACCGTTGCTTACAATGCGCGCGCACTGTCACTCATCGCCGATGACGACGGCGTCAAAGGGATCCGGGTCAAGCACGACGGTCGCACCGTAGACGTCAAGGCAAAATGCGTGGTGCTGGCCGCCGGCGGCTTCCAGGCGAACAGCGAGATGCGCACGCGTTATCTGGGCCCCGGCTGGGAATTGGCAAAGATCCGTGGCACACGTTTCAACACAGGTGACGGCATCCGCATGGCGCTCGATATCGGCGCGATGCCGACGGGAAACTGGTCCGGCTGCCACGCCGTCGGCTGGGACCGCAATGCGCCCGAGTTCGGTGACCTTGCGGTCGGCGACAACTTCCAGAAGCACTCCTACCCGTGGGGCATCATGATCAATGCCAATGGGGAGCGCTTCGTCGACGAAGGCGCGGACTTCCGCAATTACACCTATGCGAAATACGGCCGGGTCATCCTCATGCAGCCCGGTCAATTCGCCTGGCAGGTCTTCGACAAGAAGATTATTCCGATGCTGCGCGACGAATACCGGATCAAGCAGGTCACCAAGGTCCGCGCCGACACGCTCGAGGATCTCGTAAAAAGGCTCGACGATGTCGATGGCAAGCGGGCTCTGGAAACAATCAAGGCGTACAACAAGGCGGTACGGACCGACGTCGCTTTCAATCCCAACGTCAAGGACGGGCGGCGGACCGAAGGCCTTGCGATCAACAAATCGAACTGGGCCAACACGATCGATGAGCCGCCCTTCGAGGCCTATGCCGTGACCTGCGGCATCACGTTCACCTTCGGCGGACTGAAGATCGATACGTCCGGCCGCGTGATCGATACCGACGGTCAGGCCATTGCCGGCCTGCATGCCGCCGGCGAACTGGTGGGCGGATTGTTCTATTTCAACTATCCCGGAGGCACCGGCCTGATGGCGGGCTCGGTCTTCGGCAGGATTGCCGGCACGACGGCCGGCCAGCGTGCGGCGCAAACACCGGCGTAGCGGTGGACGCGGCGCGTGGCCGCGACGCTACTTCCGTGATTTGGAGGCCCGCTCCCGCAGACGGTAGAACTGGATGGCGGCGCGGGCCGTTTCCGGCCGCAGCCGGTTGAACCTTTCAAAATATTCGGGAAATTCCCCGCCGGCCCCGCTACGGACCGCGAGGATCGCCCGCGTCGTCTTCCAGGACAGGTTGATCGACTTTGCAAGGACCAGCAGCTGATCGCCGGTGTCGTGCACCAAGGCGCGCTCGATTGCGCCAACCGGCAACTCGGTGAGCAACGACAATGCGGCCGTTGTTTCGTCGAACTTCCCACTTTCGGCAAATCGGCAAAGCCGCTGTTCGGTCAATTCGCCTTTCTGATGGAGCTGCTCGACATTGGCCATAGCCGCGGCAAAATCAGATGAATGGTCGCGCAGGCTCGTCTGAAGCTGATCGGCGGCCTGCTTGATCATCTCGTGGACGAGATCCGCCTTGCTCCGGTCCGCCGCCTCAAATCTGCGCTGCACGGTTTCTGACGCCGCCTCAAACAGCGTCAAAAGATACTCGCGCGGAATTTCCGGCCGGGCCCAGACCAGAAGCGCAAGTTCACCGTCATTTTTGGAACGCGACACCAGTTTCGTGTAGCCAAAATCCGAGAATCGCGCGCCGGCATTCGCTGCCGTGCTGATCACCACTTTCTGGTCACCGCGCTCGACCAGAACGTCGGTGACGTTCTCACTCAGCTTGCTGCGCTGCGATATTGCAAAGAGATGATCCTGACTCTTCGTCTTGGCACCGATGATCAGGGTATCTTCATCGAGGCATTCGGACCGCTTCAGCACCGAGCCGGCGACGTCGATCGAATCGTCGAGCGCAAGCTCACGCGTTATTTTGGGCGGGGTATTCGACAGCCTGGCGATACGCTCGCCGAAAGCGGCCCGCGCCGAATGGTCGATCTCGCTCACCAGGCGGCCCATGACATCGTCAAATAGCGAAGTTTGTTCGCTGCCGAAGCTGACTGATCCGGCTGCAAACAAATCGGTAATGCGCCGCAAGATCTCGGCGCGGGATGCAATATCTCTCCGCGTGATAGCGACTTCGAGGTCGTCGATCAGCGATTGGCGTGAAGTCACAACGGCAGTATGAGCATCACCACCGCGTTGGCGACGCTCCAATGCCTCCGCGGGTGCGATGCTATGCGGCATTTTCGACTTCGGGGACGCTGTAGGCGCTGCGGAAGTCAATTTTCGACGGCAAACACGGCGCCTGGAACAGGAAGCCCTGCAGCGACGTAACGCCGGCAAGGCGCAACAGCCGGTACTGGTCCACGGTTTCAACGCCTTCGGCGGTAGTCTCGATGTCGAGGCTGCGCGCGAGCGTGAGCGTTGCCGCAATGATGGCGGCGCATTCCGTCCGCTTGGTCAAATTTTGCGTGAACGACTTGTCGACCTTGATCTTGTCGAACGGGAACATCAGCAACTGGCTCAACGACGAATATCCTGTGCCGAAATCGTCGAGCGTGATCGCAATGCCCAGATTCTTGAACTGCCGCAAAATCGGCAGACATTCGGTTGCCGACTCAATAAGGGCCGTTTCCGTTATCTCGAGTTCCAGGCGCTCGGGTGGCAGGCCGGACTGCGCAAGCGCACAGATCACGATATCGACGAGGTTGTTCTTTCTGAATTGAACGGCGGAGAGATTGACCGATACCTTGACGCCAATCGGCCACGTCGCCGCCTCGGTACAGGCCGTCTGCATCAACCATTCGCCCATCTGCGTGATCATCCCGGTTTCTTCTGCGAGCGGGATGAACTGATCCGGCAGGATTACGCCCTTGGTCGGATGTCGCCAGCGAATGAGCGCCTCGGCGCCGCAGATCCGAAGTGTCTGCGTATCGACAATCGGCTGATAGTGCAGTTCGAGCTCGTTGTTCTGAATCGCGCGGCGCAGTTCGCTCTCAAGCTCGTGTCGCGCGCTTGCTGCCAGACTCATTTCAGGGTTGAAGAAGCAGTGCCTGTTTCGGCCAGCCGACTTCGCGCGATACAGCGCCAGATCCGCCATTTTCATCAGGCTGTCAGAGCTCGTCGCGTGCTCGGGCGCAAGCGCGATGCCGATACTCGTGGCGATGTTGACTTCATTGCCGTCAATATCGAAGGGCTTCGAGATGATATCGATGATACGGTCGGCAAGAGCGCCGGCCGCTTCACGCTGGTTATCGTCACTGTCCTGGATGATGGCAAATTCGTCGCCGCCCAGGCGCGCCAGCACATCGGTTTCCCGCAACGATGCCTTCAGGCGAACGGCCGTTTCGCGCAGCAGCGCATCGCCAACCGCATGGCCAAGCGTATCGTTGACATGTTTGAAGCGATCGAGATCCAGCAGCAACACCGCGAATGAATCGCCGCGCCTGCGGTGCCGCGCGACCGCCTCTTCGATTTTGTCCATGATCGAAAGACGGTTGGCAAGTCCGGTCAACACGTCATGGTGCGCCATGAACGCGATGCGCTGCTCCGACTTCTTCCGCTCGGTAATATCGTCGATAACAACAACCAGATGTCTCGCCACTCCCGCGGCATCGCGGGCTACGATGCGGCTCGTCGCCAGAACACGTGTTTGGCCTTCCGGCATTTCGACTTCATAGTCGTTCGAGCACCTGCCGAGTGTAACTCCCAGCGCCTCGGAATCCGATGCGTCCATCCGCTCGGCGTCTTGCCTCTGGTAGATTTCGAATACGGTTTTCCCCAGAACTTCGTTGCGGCCGACCTTGAGCATCGTTTCAAATGCCCGGTTCACCAGCACGAACTTGCGCGTGACGGCATCTTTCACGACGACGGCGATCGGAATGTTTTCAATGATTGAATCCAGAAACTGCCTGGTTTCGTCGAGCTGCTGTTCGGTATGCAAATGAGCCGAAATATCCTGGTGGACGGCAACCGTGCCGCCATCAGGCATGGCGCGCCGGGACACGGCCAGCGTCCGGCCGTCCTGAAGCTTGTCGATGATGTAACCGGTGTCAGGAAGAAACGCTTCGTGTATCCGGTCCCTGACATATTTTTGCGAGTCCGCCGGACAGGAGCCTGCGGCAACCCGCAACTGGAGGACCTCCGCGAGCGTCATTCCTGGCTTTATGGCGCCGGGAGCAAGACCATACATGCTGCCGTATAGATCGTTGGCGAGCACGAGTTTCGTGTCTGCTCCGAACATGCAGATGCCATGCGGCATGTTCGCAAGGGTCGCGTTCAAAAGCATATTGGTGTGCTCGAGGCGCTTTTTTGCCGCCTCACGCTGCATTTGCCCTCTGATGCTCAGCGCTGTTACGCAGGCAATCAGGAGGGTCAGCAATCCTGCAATAAAATAGCCTGACTTTCTTTTCGCCTCGACGTGCGAGAAGATTTCCGGCACGGCAGTGCCGACTGTGACGACGAAAGGATATTCGTTGGCGACTCTATAGGCGATAAGCCGTGGAATGCCGTCGCTCAAGCCACTTCCGGTATAATACCATCCCCCTCGCGTCGACGCCAAACTGGTAAACAGATCGGCGCGCGAAAAATCCTTGCCGAGCACATACATCGTGTCTCCGCTCGTTGCCCGGACGATTCCATCAAGCCCGATGACGCGTATGTATCCTTTCTGGCCGATGTCCACCGAATTATAGATTCGCGTCAGATATCTCGAATCGAGCGAGGCAGAGACGACGCCGTCGAACCGCCCATCGGCGCGCAAGATGCGGCGAGAAAGTTCGACCGTCCATTTGTCGGCCGCCGTTTGCGACAAGATCGGCTTTCCGACAAAGAGCTCGTTGGTCGTCGCTTCGACCTGGCTCTTGAAGTACGCACGGTCCTTTACGCTTTTGCCACGCAGGCTTGCGTCGCTGCTCAGCAACACAATTCCATTGCGATCAACGATGCTCACGCGCGATATTGCGTCCGACCAGGAGCGATTGGCCTTGAGCGAAGCCAGCAGGTCAAAATTTTCCGGCCTTTGCTCGTAAAGCGCGGCGATCACGGTCAACGAACGATCGACCTCTCCCAACGAATTGGAAAGGTGGCTTGCCAAGGCTCCGGCAAGGTTTGTTGAATTCTGGATCGCCGCGCGTTCAGCACTGTTGCGTTCGTTGGCGAGAAAGAAAGACAGAGAAATCCAGACAACGCCGATCAGCAACGCTCCGAGCAGCACTGATCGGTGCCTGACGAGAGGCTGCCCTATCGTGGCGAGTTTGGTCATCTGCGAGGTGCCGCCAAGCCTCGAGGCCACAGTGCAAACACTTAGAAAAAATAGCGGAAAGCCATTGATATTCTGTTATTTGACACATCTTTTGATGCGTTCGGATGATGTCGCGCCCGCCTGAAAACCGAGCCAAAAACGCGTCCGGGGGATCGTTAAGCTTTATTTTGCGTTACGTAGATCCGGCCGTCGCAAGCATTCGGGACCGCCCGCGGGAACAATTCCGCGCGCCAACCAGATTATCCGCGTCATGACAAAGAACAATCTCCCCATTACGACCGACATCCCGGCACGGCTTGACCGGCTGCCGTGGGGCCGCTTCCACACACTCGTCGTGGTCGCCCTCGGCATCACATGGATCTTCGACGGTCTGGAAGTGACGCTTGCAGGAAGCCTGGCCGGTGCACTGAAAGAAAGCCCATCGCTTCGTTTTTCGAATACCGACATCGGACTTGCGAGCAGCGCTTACCTTGCCGGAGCCGTGATCGGCGCAATTTTTTTCGGCTGGTTGACCGATCGACTCGGCCGCAAGAAGCTCTTTTTTCTGACGCTTACAGTGTACCTGACCGCAACCGCGGCCACAGCATTCTCCTGGGACATCGCAAGCTTTGCATTTTTTCGATTTCTGACCGGCGCCGGGATCGGCGGCGAATATTCCGCGATCAATTCCACCATTCAGGAGCTCGTTCCCGCGCGCGTGCGCGGATGGAACGACCTCGTCATCAACGGCAGCTTCTGGATCGGAGCGGCTCTCGGCGCGCTGGGCTCTTTGGTGCTGCTTGATCCACGGTTTATCGATCCGGATTTCGGGTGGCGGCTCGGATTCCTGATCGGCGCCTGTCTGGCCTGCTTAATCTTTTTTATGCGGCTCTGGATTCCGGAAAGCCCGCGCTGGCTGATCACACATGGCCATACGGAAGAAGCCGAAAAGGTCATTGCCGATATCGAATCCCGTTTCCCCGCGTTGCCGCCGGCACACGGGTTGCCGCGCGCCCGATTGCGCGCCCGCCGCTCAACGCCGCTGCACCTGGTGATGGACGTTCTGTTCCGGCGACATCTTCGCCGGACGATGGTTGGCTTGAGCCTGATGGCGTCCCAGGCGTTCTTTTACAATGCAATATTTTTCACCTATGCGTTGATCCTCACTGACTTCTACGGTGTCGCATCGGGTCATGTCGGCTGGTACATCCTGCCGTTTGCGATCGGTAATTTCCTCGGGCCTCTGCTGCTCGGTCGTTTGTTCGACACGCGCGGCCGCCGATCCATGATTGCCTTCACTTACATCGTCTCGGGCGTACTGCTTGCACTCACCGGATGGCTGTTCTTGCTAAATCTCGTGGACGCGACAACGCAGACCGTCTGCTGGATGGTGATTTTCTTCTTCGCCTCAGCGGCGGCGAGTTCAGCCTACCTCACCGTCAGCGAGACCTTCCCGCTTGAAATCCGGGCGCTCGCGATCGCTTTCTTCTACGCGGTGGGCACCGGCGTGGGCGGCGTCGTTGCGCCCTGGCTGTTCGGTGTCCTCATCGAGACCGGCTCGCGCGCAAGTGTCTTCGGTGGATATCTGACCGGCGCCGCCCTTATGGTGCTGGCAGGCTGCGTGGCGTGGCGTTGGGGGGTCGACGCAGAGCGCAAGCCGTTGGAAAGTATCGCCAGGCCCCTGACGTTTCTTGATTAAAGAGCGCCGCTCGACACGAGATCGCGCAGCGCATCCGGCGCCACGATCACGATCCCGCCCCGCTCCAGCTTGAGCCACTTCCGGCGTTGCCAGGCCTGAAGCTGCTTGTTCGCGCTCTCGCGCGACACTCCGATCATTTGACTTATCTCGCGTTGGGTCACCTGAATTTTGGTCTTTGGCGGCGCGTCTGCCGACGGCCGATACAGATGGAGCAGCACTTTGGCGAGGCGGTTCGGCAAGCCGAGGAAAACAATGTCTTCGACCTGCTCGCTGGTTTTGCGCAGGCGCCCGCAGAGCACCTTGATGAGTCGTACCGCCAGCTCGGGATCGTCTTGAATCAGTGGGATGAAATCCCGCCGCTCGATAATCATAAGCTCGCAATTGTCGATGGCGACGGCATCCGCCGTTCTTTGCCCGCCGTCGAGAAACGCAATTTCCCCGAACAAGTCGCCGGGGACTATCAAATTAAAGATCGCATCCTTGCCCTGCTCGGACGGAGTGCTGATTCTCACGGCTCCTGACCGAACGGCATAGAGCCGCGAGCCGACATCGCCTTTCCGGAATATGATCGCGCCCTTTTTGATTTTGCTGTTTATGACGCGAGGCGCGAGCCGCTCTATGACCGCGTCGCCGAGATCCTTGAAAAAGGGATGGGCTCGAAGCAGCGTGTTCCTGTCGAACACTTGCATTCGCGATTGCCCGCTCGTCCCAGCTGCCATCTCGGCCGAATCCGATCTCTAAGCCAATAATCGCAAAGATACGATAAATCGGTCCGGCGCGGCAGCCTCTTTGGCCCAGCTTTCAAACCCGCCAGGTATCCGAATTTATTGAGCCAAAACTGCTCCAATTGTACCGTTTCGAGCGATCCACCGATCGGCAATTTCCGCCCCGGCGAGCGCTTCATCGCCCCAAACTGGCCCGGATCGGGCACCGCAATCTTTTGGCGAACTGTGAGCTAGCTCACCCTGTCCGTCCCAAAGCCCGTGCTACCCGATCTCCAAAATGGAGGTCGCGATGCGTATATCAGCCGACTTTCGAAAGACGCAGCGCCGGCGGGCAGAGTTGCGCAGCCGCTCTGAAGCCATGGTGGCCACCATCTGGCTGGTTTTCTATGTGCTCGGAATCGCGGTCGCCGTGTCCTCACCGATCATATCGCGCGCAATAGAGCTGGCCGCCCAATGAAGATACGCCGAGTCACTTATTTTCTCGCGCTGTGCGAAGAGCAGAGCTTCACGCGTGCCGCGCGGCGCTGCGGTGTGGCCCAGCCATCGCTGACGCGGGCCATACAACTTCTGGAGCAGGAGATCGGCGGACGGTTGTTTGAAAGAAGCAATTCAAAAGTGCACCTGACCGAACTCGGAACTCTGGTGTATCCGGATTTCGTGCGCATCAGCCAGTCCACGGAGAACATCCAACGCACCGCAGCCAGTTTCTTGGCATCGAGGCGGGAAACCTCCGATCAAAGCCCAATGGAGGGGCTCACGCGTGCGCTCTCAATAGGCGCAACGACTGTCTCCATCCTCGCGGCGGGCTTGGTGCTTGACCCGGCACCACGGGCCACGGCGCTGGAGTCCGCTCAAGCGAGCGCCCAAGCTGACCCTTTTGGCCTTCAGTCAGGGGGTGACGGGCACTCGCTTCCAACGCAAAAGACGAAGGACATTTTGTGATGCTTGCTGCGGAATGGCACCTGATCGGCGAAAGCTGTGGCTCGCTCGAATTGGGCTTTTCGACCACATAGACGACAAAAACTGCGCAAACTGGCGATGAATTGTGCCTATTCCGACGCACCAGCGCGACTGCGAGGCGTTAACGCGCACGCCGGCATCTCATGAATGGATTCTTAAACTTCGTGACCTATTTTTCGGAACTATCGCTCGAAATGAACCCCTGCCCGTTTTGGACAGGCATTAAGGCGCGGCAACCGATGTCGGGATCGGACCCAAAAGACAATACCGCCGTGTGCCCGCAATGTCGGACCGAAATGGTCCATGTTGCGGTCACGCCGCATCCGGTCGTCCACAACATGCACCGCAATACTTTTGTCTGTTACACGTGCAAACGTACGCGCACTTACATGCTGCCAGGCACGTTTACGCCCGAGATGCGCGAGAGCACCGCGGCACAGAAGGCATCTTAAGTGGCAGATCCACAAACCCAGGATGAGCGCAGGCAAGACACGCGCGTATCAACCCACCGGCGCGGGGTCATTAAGTTCGGCCCGGCCGGGCAAGAGCTCTCATGTACCGTGGAGGACCTGACCACAACCGGCGCCGGCCTTCACGTTCCAAGCGCCTTTGGGTTGCCACGGGTCTTCCGGCTGACGATCGACGGCGAAGTCGGCTCTAAACATTGCCGGGTCGTTTGGACGGATGGCAAAAGGGTCGGCGTATCGTTTGAGTGAGCCGAAGGCTCGGCAATCAGCCAACTAGCCTTTCAGCCAATTAGCCTTTTCGCCCAAAAGACAAATTCATAGAATTTGTCAGGGTAGGCAATGAAGTAGAAAATCAGAGCTGGTGGTGCCAGCAAAAACAGCCAATCGCGCATTGGCGGCCCCTGCGTTGTGGCACATCGTCGGGCAGACAGTTTTATTATTAGATAAAAAGTTGCATCAGATTTTAGGGATGATGCGCCGCAACAGCATTTAACGGCCGAGATCGCCGGCAACGGGCGCTAGATAAATGTCACACCCATTTTGGTGTCGGTTCTCCATACCGCACGACACGGGCGTCGAACGCCGTCGAGCACCACATCGAAACTCATGGGAATGCCATATGTCGTTGAAAGCTGCAGGCACGCACCCGTATTCGAAAGATTTCGAACGGCACAATCAAGCTTCGGTGCTTTGTCGCTGAGAACGATCTGCGCGGTCTTCAACACGCGCTTGCGGACGTTTGCTCGGTTTTCTTGCACGGCTGAGCGCCTAGAATCGACGTGGCCTAGGTGACAAGAGGCCTGGCGAAAGTCAAATTGCGCTTCGCGCATATATATAATGCGTAAATAACCGGAATGAGTTCCCTCAGGCGGGTTTCCCGCCAAGTTCCGCGATCACTTCATTTTTCCGCACAATTTCCTGTTCAAGCCTTTTGATATTGTCGAACAGCCGCTCACTCGTCAGCCGCAGGAAGAAGAACCCGAATTGCGGGTTTTGGAAATACAGCTCCTTGACCTGCTGGTAGGTCGCCGTCAAAACATCCCCATCCTCTACACATTCAATAGTCTGGGTGCGAAGGTTGTCGGGCGCGAGCAGACCCAGATCGCCGAAGACCTGGCCGGTCGGTAGCTCAATCCCCATCTCGATGAGCCTGTACCGTCCGCTGACACTATAATACATCGCGTCCGCCACATCGCCTTTGCGGAAGACGATGTCGCCCTTGCGGAAGGCGCGGCGCGCCATGAACGGCTTCAGCCAATCGATCGACGTTTCTCCCATCGATGCCGCCGCCTCCACGTCCTTTATCAGCCTCCGCATTTGATGCAGACGCACGGTGTTGAGCGGCAGGAGAATCAAGTTCAAAATAAGCGTCGGATATATCCCTCCAAAAAACCCGTAGATGATGAAGAGGCTGTTGCAGGTCATGCTCACAATGCGAAGAGGAATCATCGTCTTCATCGCGCAGGTAATGACACTTGACGCGACAGCCGCGTAGCCAAACCACATTGGCCATTCGGTGTGACCCAGGAATTGCATTCTCATCCCCCGCAATCGAAATTTCGTCTCATTCGGCCGATCCCGTCATGCATCGGCTTTGCAAGACGGATCGAATTCTTGACTATAGTATTATAGCGCCGGTACGGTCGATCTTCTGCCAATGATTATTGCCGAGATGAAGGCCCGCAACATGCGCGTCGTCCATCTGACGGTTGAATAAGGCTGCGCCCGCTGACGAAGGGCAAGCAATTGCATTCATCGAACGATCATGGTCTGTTTCTGCGCGCCGCCAGAAAATGAGTCGTTCGGCGGAGGCTGGGGCTCGCATTGACGCTTGCAACCACGACATCTGCCAATCACGGGGCGGGCCTTTTCGATCCCTACCGGATCGCAGTGCTTGTGCCTTGCTTCAACGAAGAGGCCGCAATCGACAAGGTCGTGAAGGATTTTCGGGCAGCTTTGCCCGCGGCCGCCATTTTCGTCTTCGACAACAATTCAACGGACAAGACCGCCGAAATCGCCCGCGCCGCGGGTGCCGAGGTTTTCCAGGAAAAGCACCGCGGCAAGGGTTTCGTGGTCAGGCGGATGTTTGCCGACGTAGACGCCGATATCTATGTGCTCGTCGACGGCGACGCGACATATGACGCGCCAAGTGCCCGTGGGATGATCGAGCGATTGATCGATGGCCAGCTCGACATGGTCGTTGGCAGCCGTATCGACAAGGACAAGGCCGCCTATCGCGCCGGTCATCGCGCCGGCAACAGGATCTTGTCCGGCTTCGTTGCCTGGGTTTTCGGACCGTCCTTTAACGACATGCTGTCCGGCTATCGCGTGTTCTCGCGCCGCTTTGTCAAATCATTTCCAGTCCTGTCCGGCGGCTTCGAGATTGAGACCGAACTTACGGTGCACGCGCTGCAGCTCGGCTTACCGGCCGATGAGATCGAGACGCCATATTATGCGCGGCTTGAAGGGTCATCATCCAAGCTCAACACCTGGCGCGATGGCCTTCGGATCCTGCTTACGCTCGTCAATCTCTATCGTGCCGAGCGTCCACTTCCCTTTTTTGCAGGCCTCGGCCTGATTGCGGCCCTCGTCTCGATCGGTCTTGCGATACCGATCGTCGTCACATTCCTCGAGACCGGGCTGGTGCCGCGATTGCCGACCGCCGTGCTCTCGACCGGGCTCATGGTATTGGCATTTTTGTGTGCCGGGATTGGCCTTGTGCTGGACACGGTAACGCGCGGCAGACGGGAGATGAAGTTGCTCGCTTACCTCTCCCAGCACGCAACCCGGATACATCCCCACGGTTGAACTTTTTCCGCTTTCATCGATTAGCTATGATCACAATAACGTAACATTCGCCACCCATGCGCCGGTGTATCGTTTCAGCCCTATAAAATTAATGCCGTGGAGGCACTTATGCGATTTCTTGCATTCATCGGCGCTCTTGCAATCATTGTGGGGATTGGCGCCGCCGTGTTTTTTCTCGGCGGCTTTTACAGCGTGGCAGGCACTGCCGAGGATCCGGGGATCGTACGCTGGGCGCTGATCCAGGTCCGAACAGCATCGATCAATCGGCACGCGACCGACCAGCCTCCGGCCAACATCAACGACGCGCGGACGGTGCAAGCCGGCGCGAAGGCATTCGCCGCCCATGGCTGTGCCAACTGCCACGGCGCGCCCGGCGTCCCCTGGCAGAAATATTCCGAAGGGCTGCATCCCGACCCGCCGGACCTCAAGGAGGTTGTCGATCATCAAACCCCGGCGCAGTTGTTCTGGGTGGTCAAGAACGGAATCAATATGACCGGCATGCCGAGCTTCCAGCTGGCCGGCGCCAAGGACGAAGAGATCTGGGCGATCGCCGCCTTCCTGAAGAAACTACCCACCGTATCCGAAGCCGACTATAAGGCCTGGACATCGCCGCCGGCTGCTCCGGCCGCAGCACCGCCACCAACGGCAGCACCTCCCGCTCCACCGCCGACCGCCCAGCCCGCGCCCAATCCACCCGCAAGCAACCAATAGCATAGAAAATTCGCTACAATCCGGCGCATGAGTTTTCTGCGTCTCTATCTGCGCGTCCTCGAACAGCTCGGAGCGGACCGGCGTCTGGCCTGGTTTCTCGCTGTCGCCAATGTCGCATTGGCTCTGGCCCAATTCGCCGAGCCGGTGCTGTTCGGCCGCGTCATCAATCTTTTGGCCGGCGCACAGGCCAATCCAGTATCGGCTGACTGGGCGGCACTTGGGCTGCTGCTTATCGCCTGGGTGTCGTTCGGCCTGTTCACCATCCTTTGCGGCACCTGGGTCGCGCTTTATGCCGACCGCCTGTCGCACCGGCGCCGTCTGCTCGTGCTGACCGACTATTTCGAGCACATTCTGCAATTGCCGCTCGCGTACCACGGCGAAACGCATTCCGGCCGGCTCATGAAAATCATGCTCCAGGGCGCGGATACGTTGTGGTCGTTCTGGCTCGGCTTCTTCCGCGAGCACCTGGCGGCCTTCGTCTCGCTTTTTATTCTTGTGCCGTTGTCCCTTGTCATCAATTGGCGCCTTGCCATTCTCTTGATCATCCTTTGTTTGCTGTTTGCAATGCTCACGGCAATGGTCCTGCGCAAGACCGAGCACTTGCAGAGCATCGTGCAGACCCATCACTCCGATCTCGCCGAGCGCGCATCCGACGCGCTCGGCAACATCGCACTCGTACAAAGCTTCGCAAGGGTCGAGACCGAAGTAAGCACGCTCAGGTCGGTCAGCGAACGGCTGCTGGCCGCACAATTCCCGGTGCTGTCCTGGTGGGCGATCGTATCCGTGCTGACGCGCGCCTCGACGACGCTGACTGTCCTCTCGATCATCCTGCTCGGCACGTGGCTGTTCAAACACGGCACGGTCACGATCGGCGAAATCGTCACCTTCATGGCGCTCGCCGGCATGGTGATCACGCGTCTCGACCAGGCGGTGAGCTTCGCAAACCGCATGGCCATGGATGCGGCGCGTCTGCGCGAGTTCTTCGAGGTTCTCGACACGGTTCCGGCACTTCATGACCGTCCGGGCGCAGTGGATCCTGGACGGTTCAAGGGGCGTGTTGAATTTGACAATGTCTCGTTCGGCTACGACTTCATACGCCCCGCAGTCTCCGGTCTGACATTCACGGCGCTGCCGGGGGAGACTGTGGCGCTCGTCGGAGCGACGGGCGCCGGGAAATCGACGGCTCTCGCGCTCCTGCATCGGGCCTTTGATCCGCAGTCGGGACGGATCACGATCGACGGTACCGACATACGCGACATTCAGCTGAGCGCCCTGCGCCGCAACATCGGCGTGGTGTTCCAGGAAGCCTTGTTGTTCAACCGCTCGATTGCGGAGAACCTGCGCATCGGGAAGCCTGACGCAACGCATGACGAGCTGCGCGACGCCGCGGCGCGCGCGCAGGCGCTCGATTTCATCGATGCAAATTCGGACGGCTTCGACGCCATGGTCGGCGAGCGCGGCCGCTCCCTCTCCGGCGGGGAACGCCAGCGCCTGTCCATCGCGCGCGCGTTGCTGAAGGATCCGCCGATACTGATCCTCGACGAGGCGACCAGCGCGCTCGACGCGGCGACCGAGTCCCGCGTTTTAAAGGCACTGGACGAGGTGATGAGGAACCGCACCACCTTTGTCATCGCTCATCGTCTGGCAACCATTCGCAAGGCGACCAAAATCCTGGTGTTCGACGGCGGGCGCATCGTCGAGACCGGCACGTTCGAGGAATTGCACCGGCTCGGCGGCCGCTTCGCAGAGCTGGCCAAAATGCAGTTCAGCCCGATTGGGGTCTAGCCAGACTGAGCAATGCCGACAGTGCGGCGACGCTTGCAAGCACGGCCCAATAGCCGTAGCGAAAATCTGACGCGACCCCCACCGGGAAGAACGTCAGCACATAAACCGACGCCGATCCGCAGGCCGCGAACGCAAATGCACCCTCCGGCGTGCGCCGCCGGCGCCATGCCAGAGCCAATATCAGTAAACAAGCGAGCAGCCAGAAGCCGGCGCGGAAGAAGATGGTCGGCTTGAGAACGTCGTGAACAACCATCAACACGGCAAAGGCCGGACGGTCGGGAAACACGGTTTCATTGGGCTTCTCGATGTCGGCGACCCACATCGTGAGATTCGACCCGCTGAGAAAATTCCACATGAAGCTGGCGCGGTGTTCCAGATACGCGATCGGGTGCCGCGTGATCGCACCCGCCCAGGCCTTCGTGATCGCGGGCGTGCCGAACAGCTTCTCTTCCGTTTCGACCTTGTGCATGACGAACTTGCACGGCTCGAGTCGCCAATAGAGATCCCATTCGGTCGGCCGATAGCAGCCGTTCAGCAGCAAGGCGGTGTCGCGCTCGTTCCAGGTGACGGGAAACTGGTTTTCCTTGGTGAAGTGGCTGATGCCGCCGAGGTCAAAGATCATGATCGACTGCAGCGGATGCTGCCGTGTCGCGCCCAGCACGCCGTAATAGACGACCTGCACAAGCCCAAAGAAGGCGGCAATCGCAGGGATAAAAAGAACGGCCGTACGCCTCCATCGCATCTGCAGCGGCCACGCGACGTAGATGGCAAGCAGCGGCGCGGCGATAATTGAATTCGGCCGGAGCAGAACGCCAAGACAGCAGAGCGCGAAGGCGAGGACTTGGATCGGCGCGCGCACTCGCGGCGGGCGATCCGTTACGGCGAAAGTCAGCACGACCGCGAGCAGCCAGGTGACCGCGAACAGCACGTCGCGCCACAGCACGCCGACGAGAACGAAAGCCGGCGGCAACAGCGCCAGAAGGGGCGGCAGCGCGTCCAGCCCGGCGGAGCGGCCCGCAAGCGTGAAGCCAAGCACACCAAAGGCCAGCCAATAGGCCGCCGCCGTCAGCAGGAACATGCTGGCCGAGCCCGGCGCGATTGGATCGATCAGCGCCCAGAGCACCGTCATCGCCGGCGACTGCCAGTCGCCCAGAGTTCGCTTTCCGATGTCCTCGTAAACAAACTTGGCATCGAATGTCATGATTCCGGGATAAAAGATCAGCAGCGTCAGACCGAATCCCGCGGCGGCCAGGCCGATGGCAATCAGGCGGCCGCGCTTTACCTGCGCGGACTCAGGCGAGCGCTGCATAGATGTCCCCGGAATTGGCCGCATGTGGCAGCGCCGCCAGCCAGGCCGCCATCGCATCGCCGCCGACCCATTGCTCATGGATCAGCGCCTGGCTTTCGCCAAGCGCACTGTTGAAGCGAGTGTAGCCAAGCGCACGGCACCGTTCGATGCAGGCCCGAGCCACGTCGCGCTGGATCGTGGTGAATTCGAACGAAAGCGCCCTCACCGGCTGTGTAAGGCCTGCCAGCACTTCGGCCTCGAATCCCTCGACGTCAATTTTGATGAAAACCGGCTTGCCGTGCTTACCGATCAGGGCATCGAGTGTCGTCACCGGTACCTGAATTGTCCTTGTCCAACGCTGGGTTTCCCAGCCCGGAGCATTATGCGCGGCACTGACAAATTCCTGCGACGCGGTCGAAACCGTCGGATTGCGCGGATTGATCATCAGGTTTGCCGATCCGGCCTCCCGGCCGACGGCAACGGGCTCGATCGTTACGGCGGGATTGCGGCCGTGAAGCAGTTTCAGCACCGCGACCATCGCCGGCTGGGGCTCAACTGCAACCACACGCGCACCCAATCGGGTGAAGGAGGCCACGCGGTCGCCGACATGCGAGCCGACATCGAAAACGAGATCGCCATCCTTGATGAATTGGCCGTAGAGGCGATCCATCGCGGAGGCGTGCGTGCGATTGCCGTAGTAGATGCGCAGCGACCGAAGAATGCCGCCCGCGGTCTTCAGCAATCCGAGCACGTGTCAGACCGGACTGAGGGACGGCATCGGCGCCGCGGTCTCGACCGCGGGCAGCGCGAGCGCGCGCAGCGCGGCGGGCGGCGCGGTTTCCTCCGGCAGACGGCCAATACCGGTGCGGACGCAAAAAGCGCCAACACGCGGCCAGGCAGTCACCATCGCGAAGGGAATGGACAATGCCAGGCCGGCCGCGAGAAAGGCCTCGTAGGGAATCGCAGCAGGCCAGGTCGCGGCCAGGGCAGCCAGTGCTGCGACCCCGAGCAGCGTGTGCGGCCACAGCGTACGGAAGGCCAAAGACAATGGCACCGTGTGGTCGTCGCGCGTTTGCCCGATCCACCCGATTTCATGGCCGAGCAGCAAGCCGATCAGAAAGATCGTGTGACCGAACCAGAGGACCGGCACCAGCAAGATCGAATAGACCAGCTCGATCCAGTAGTTTGCCACAAACCGCGCGGTCCCTCCGAACTCGCGCCGAAGATCGGGTCGCAAAAGAATATCGGTGGCGGTGGCGATCTTGGGCGCGAACCACATCAGCAGTGTCCAAATGAACAGTGCAATACCCGCATCTGCACGCATGAAACGGACGGATGGATCGGCGAAAAAGAACAACAGGGCCGTCAACACCAGTATGGCCATCCAGGCCGGCGATCCGATGAACATGAGAATTGCGAGACCTAACTGATAGCGGCTGACCGGGGCGAGGCCGGGATGAACCAGGAAGCGCCAGTACTGCATATTGCCCTGGCACCAGCGCAGATCGCGGCGGATGAATTCAATCAGGGTCGGCGGGTTCTCCTCCCAGCCGAGATTCTCTTCCGGCAGGACGCGGACCTCGTATCCGGCGGCGCGCATCAGGGCCGCCTCGATCTGGTCGTGACTGAGGATGTGACGATCCTGCGTTCCGTCCGTCGTCATAATTGGCAAGGCACAGTGCTCGATGAACGGCTTCAACCGCAGCGCTGCGTTGTGGCCCCAGTAAGGACCGCAGTCTCCCTGCCACCACGCGCTTCCGATCGTGTAGGAGCGCATGCCGAGCCGCATCCCGAACTGGAAGATGCGCGCGAAAGCGCTTGTCGACGGCAAGCCAACAACAAGTCCCTGCAGAATTCCGAGTCGGGGATTGGCCTGCATCAAGCGAACCAGGCGCAGGATTGCGTCCGAGGTCATGAAGCTGTCGGCATCCAGCGTGACCGCAAGCTCGTGATCGCCGCCCCACCGGTCGCAGAAATCGCGAATGTTGCCGGCCTTGTATCCGGTATTCACCGTGCGCCGCCGGTAGGTCGCCCCGACGCGATCTTTCCATCGCGCGGCGAGCTCGCCGATGCGAGCTTCTTCCGCCTTCGCAACCGACGGATCATTGGTGTCGCTCAGCACATACAGGTGGAAGCGATGAGCGAATCCGGAAGACTCGAGCCCCGCCAGCATCGGCTCCAGATTGCGGACGATGCGTTCCGGCGCCTCGTTTCGGATGCACAGGACAATAGCGGTCGACGCGGCAATCGGCTCGTCGCCGCGAATTAACGCGGCCTCCGGCACGACCGCCGCAACCGGATTGCGTGAGAAGCGCATGATCAGGAATCCGATCACGGCGTTCCACAGGCCCGCTATCATCCATGGCAGCGTGATCGCGAACAGCACGAGCAGAACGATGTCGACCGCGTCCAATCCGCCTGGCGAGAGCGCGAAGGCCGCAAGCGCCAGCGATCCCAGCATGGCGGCGCCGAAAAGCAGGGCGAACAGCGCGCGGCGCCAGGTCATTTCGTGCCCGGCGCCATTAATTTTCATCGATTGCGGAAGCGAACGTTCTGACACGCGGTTAACGACTTCTATTCCCCGACGGGCCGTGCAAACTTGATGATATAACACGGGAACGTTCTCAATAGTCCAATCCGAGGGCTCGACGATAGTGACGAAGGACGGCGCTACCAAGGCTGCCCAGGCGCTCTGGTATACGGCCCGTGGGAAAGCGGAGATCCGGCAGGAAACGCTGCAGCCGCCGCGGCCGCATGAGGTGCGGATCCGCGCGCTGTTCGGCGCGCTCAGCAGAGGCACTGAGGCGCTTGTACTGGGCGGACGGGTCCCGCGCAGCGAGTTCGAGCGCATGCGCGCGCCGTTCATGGCGGGTGATTTTCCGTTCCCGGTGAAATACGGCTACGCCACGGTTGGCGAGATCGACGGCGGCCCCGCCGAATTGGTCGGCCGCAAAGTCTTCGCCCTGCATCCCCATCAAACCTATTTCAATATTCCGCAAGACGCCGTCGTACCTTTGCTGGACTCGGTCACGCCCCAGCGCGCCGTTCTGGCGGCGAATATGGAAACGGCGCTCAACGCCGTATGGGATGCGGCGCCCGGACCAGCGGACCGGATCGCGGTCGTGGGCGCCGGCGCGGTCGGTACGATGGTCGCGTTCCTTTGCGGGCACTTTCCGGGCGCGGACGTGACGCTCGTCGACACCAACAACGCGCGCACGCAATTGGCCCAGCGGCTCGGAGTCGGCTTTGCCACGCCCGAGTCGGCAAAGGGTGATTGCGACGTCGTCTTTCACGCGAGCGGCACCGCCGCCGGCCTCGATGCTGCCATCGCACTCGCAGGCGAGGAAGCAACGGTGCTTGAATTGAGCTGGTACGGCGAGCAGCCGGTCGCTGCGTCGCTGGGCGGCAGCTTCCACAGCCGGCGCTTGCGCCTGATATCAAGTCAGGTCGGTAAGATTGCGGCATCACATCGGCCTCGCTGGACGCATGGCCAGCGGCTGCGCGCCGCGCTCAATTTGCTTGGCGATGCGCGCCTCGACGCGCTTCTCGCCCCGGCGGTGCGGTTTCGCGACTTGCCGTCGCGTCTGCCTGCACTGCTTGATCCGAAGAGCAACGTCGTCGCTCAACTCATTTCTTACGACTAGGGGGGTCCTTTGTTTTCTGTCGAAGTCCGCGACCACATCATGATTGCTCACTCGTTCCGCGGGGCCATGTTCGGACCGGCGCAGGCTTTGCACGGAGCAACCTTCGTTGTCGACGCAGCCTTCTTTTCCGAGAGCCTCGATTCGAACGGTGTTGTCATCGATATCGGCCGCGCGCACGAAGCGCTCAAAGCCGCCCTCGCCCCGCTGAACTATCGCAATCTTGATGATCTGAGCGAGTTCAAAGGCGTCAACACGACGACCGAGTTTCTGACCAAACACATTTACGACCAGCTTGCGAAGGCCGCGCGCGCAGACAAGCTCGGCCGCGTTGGCCGCGAACTGAAGGCGATCCGCGTCACGCTTGGCGAATCCCACGTCGCGTGGGCGTCTTACGAGGCGAACTTGTGGTAAAGCGGCTTGCTTTCGCAGTGCCTGGCGACCTTTCCACGCCGACCGGCGGCTACGCTTACGACCGGCGAATCATCGCCGAACTCGGAGCCCTCGGCTGGACCATCGAGCGCATCAATCTCGGCGAGAATTTCCCCTGGCCCACCAAAGACACCCGTGCCACCGCCGAAGCACGGCTGCTGATGGTGCCTGAAGGCTGTCCCATCATCGCCGACGGACTTGCACTCGGTGCCCTGCCCGAAGCGGCGCGCCGCCTGCGTGCGAACCACATGCTGGTGGGCCTTGTGCATCACCCGCTTGCCTTGGAGACCGGGCTTACCGAGGCGCAAGCCAGTATCCTGCGCGCCAGCGAAAAGGCAGCCCTGGCCGCCGCCAAACATGTGGTCGTGACAAGCGCGGCGACGGCACAGCGACTGATCGCGGATTATTCCGTTCCCGAGGACAAGATCACAGTCGCAAGGCCGGGAAACGATATCGTGGCATCGGCATCCGGAAATCGCGATGGCGTCGTGCATATCCTCTCGGTTGGTGCCGTGGTGCCGCGCAAAGGCTTCGATGTTCTTGTCGCTGCGCTTGCAACACTGCCCGATCTGCCGTGGCGCCTCACCATCGCCGGCGACCGCGGCCGCGACGCAAGAGCCGCCGCGCAGCTTGATGGCGAAATCGCCCGCCTCAGGCTTGGCGAGCGTGTGACGGTGCTTGGCGCGGTATCCGCGCAACGAATTGCCGAACTCTACGCCGAGGCTGACATATTCGCCCTCGCCTCGCGGTTCGAGGGCTACGGCATGGCCTACAGTGAGGCGATCGCGCACGGGCTGCCGGTTGTCGGCACAAGGACCGGAGCAATCCCCGATACGGTGCCCGCCAACGCCGGCATTCTGGTTGAGCCCGATGATGTGCCCGCGTTCGCCGTGGCTCTGCGCCGGCTCATCGCCGATGCCGACGAACGAAAACGCCTCGCCGTTGCCGCACGGGCGGCCGCAGCCAAACTCCCGACCTGGCAGGAGTCCGCGAAAATCGTGGCACGCACGCTGGAGACGCTCACGTGAGCGGCTTCTCCGCCGATTGGCTCACGCTGCGCGAGCCCTACGACCTGCGCGCGCGCAGCGGCGAGGTTATTGCCGCGGTGGCAGCTTCGGTTGCAGCGCTGCCGTCGGTTCATATCGTCGATCTCGCCTGCGGCACCGGCGCAACGGTGCGCGCACTGACGGCGCACCTTCCATCACGACAGACTTGGCGGCTTGCCGACAATGATCTTGGTCTTCTTGGCCGGGTGAACGCGATGACACTCACCGACAATGTCAAAGTCACAGCCATTCCGCTCGATCTCAATCGCGACCTCGAGGCCGCACTTGATGGCGCGATTGACCTGATCACCACCTCGGCATTTCTCGACCTTGTTTCGAAGGACTGGCTCGACCGGCTGGCGACAGAAATCGCCGCACGCTCGATTCCGTTCTACGCCGCATTGACCTATGACGGTCGCATCGACATCTCGCCGAATGATCCTGCGGACGGATCGATTGTCGCGGCGATCAACAAGCACCAGGCCATCGATAAGGGATTCGGCCCGGCGCTCGGGCCGGAGGCTGCCGCCTATGCCATCGGCGCCTTCGAGCGCCTGGGTTACGCCGTAACCCACCGCCGGTCGGATTGGATGATAGGGCCGAATGATCGGGACATTCAGCTGGAGATATTTGCCGGCTGGGCGGGTGCGGCACGCGAGATCGGCGCGCTATCGCTCGCCGAAGCGGCGTCGTGGTTGACGCGCCGGCGCGCCAGCGTCGCCGCGGGGACGTCGTCCCTCCGCGTCGGTCATGTCGATCTTTTTGCGGTACCGACCGGCAGGCGCTGAGCCGAAAGATCGCAATCGAACAGAATTTCGTCGTCAATTCGATGCATGTGCATAGGCACGCGCATGGCCTGGTCGGCGCGCTCGACCGGCGGCAGCGCGATGCCGGGCCGGCCCGCGCCCAGAATAATCGGCGCGACGATCACGTGCAGTCGGTCAAGGCAACCTGCCGCAAGGAAGCGTGAAACGGTGTCGGCGCCACCCTCGATCAGTATCCGACGCAGTCCACAGGCACCGAGTGCTGCAAGGATGGCCGCAGGAGAAAGGTGCCCATCGGCGGTGGGCAACCGAACAAGCTCGACGCCCGGGACCGCAGCGGCGGATTTTCCTTCCGCGGTTACAAGAATGCGACGGACACCGTCCTCACTGAAGACCCTCGCCTTGTTGCCGAGCCGGCCGTTCGGATCGATGACGACGCGGGCCGGCTGCTGCCCGGCGACCCGGCGTACGGTCAGCTGAGGATCATCGGCTATCGCAGTACCGGCGCCGATAACGACCGCATCGACCAAAGCCCTCAATCTGTGGAGGTGGGTCAATCCGGCCGGCCCATTGATGTATTTTGAATGCCCCGATTCCGTCGCAATGCGGCCATCGAGCGACTGACCGATCTGGCCGACGACCATCAACTCGTCGACGAGGCCCCGCCGAAGCGGCCCAAAAATTTCATTCCAGGGCTGCGGAAGGGGCTGGTCACCGGACCGGAAAATATTGCTAAACTCAACCCATGGGTCGGATGACTTACCGCCGATCCCGCTATTTGGGTTATGGGGAAAATTTCTTAATGACATGGCAGCTAAAAGCACGCCCCGTGCGTTAACAGCGGATACGGGCGCCAGCAGGCTGGCACAAATTCGGCCTGTTTGCGACCGGAATGGTTACCCGGCATTTGGTGTTCTTATATTGGCGGGCGTCTAAAAAACAGAAAGTCTCGGAATGAATTCAGTACGCAGTGGCGTAAGCCCGGTATTATTCGGCAGCAAAGGTCACGTTGGCGTCAGTCGCGGCCTCGCCGAATTCCACGGCCGTCGTCCCGTCCTCATCGCGGCAAAAAACGAAACGCTTCTTGCGCTGCCCGTTGAAGGACTCGATACCGCTCGTTTGTCTGCGTTCATGGCGGTTTGCGCACCACGCACTCCGCGCCTCGTTGTTACAGCACGGCGCGCGCTCGCGCTTGGACTGGATGCGCGATCGCCGATGGCGCTGCGGCTTGCGCCGGACGATGATGCGAGTTCGATCGAGGCGCTTGTGAGCGATGCGACTTGTGATCGTATTCCCGAAGCAACGCCTGCCGGTCCGACCGCTGCAGCAGCGATTGAGCTCGTGAAGCTGTCGCAAGGTTTGCCTGCGGTGCTGGCGGTAGAGATTTCCGCCGACGCCCTGCCTCCTGAGGCGGACATCATCACCGTCGATGCGGAAGCGGTTGAGCGATTTGCCGGCGAAGCAATCCGGTCTCTGACGCTGGCGAGCGAGGCTTCGGTGCCCCTCGATTCCGGTACCCTGGCACGCTTCGTCGTCTTCCGCGACGCGATCGGCGGAAATTCCACCGCGATCATCGTGGGCAAGCCGGATTTTTCGAACGCCGTGCCTGTGCGACTGCACTCGGCATGCCTTACCGGCGACGTGTTCGGTTCGCGGCGCTGCGACTGTGGCGATCAGCTTCAGCTCGCCATGCGGCGGATCGAGGATCTTGGCGGCGGCGTCGTGCTTTATCTTGCGCAGGAAGGGCGCGGCGTGGGCCTCGCCAACAAGATGCGCACCTATCAGCTGCAGGACGATGGTCTCGACACCGTCGATGCCAATACAACACTAGGCTTCGATGATGACGAGCGCGACTACGGCATCGCGGCGCGCATGCTGCAGATGCTCAATTGCACGCGGATTGTCCTCCTGACCAACAATCCCGCCAAGGTCGACGGCTTAGCCAAGGCCGGCATTGACATCGCAAGCCGGATGCCGCTTGAGGCCCCGATTAATGCCGACAATCGACGCTATATGGCTGCAAAGGCGGTTCGCGCCGGGCACCGCCTCGATCATCTCATGGCTTCGCTCGCCGAACCGTCGTAACCACGGCACGGCTTTCCACTGGCATCATTAAACGGCGCTGATATCGTCTTCACGGACGCCGCCTGTTGCGGCTCAAAGAGCTGACATCAGCCATGCCACAAGACGTGCCGAGTCGGTCAATCGGCGAGTTGACCTACCCCGACATTTTGAAGCGCTTGCGCGCGAGCTCGATCCTGTGCCTGCCGATTGGCTCGATCGAACAGCATGGCCCTCACCTGCCTCTCAATACCGACGTCGTCCTGGCGGAGGAATTCACGCGCCGCATCATCGCGCGCTGGGGCGACACCTATGATCTGTGGCAACTGCCGACGCAGGCGATCAGTCTCGCGCGCGAGCACGAGTGGGCTCCGGGCACGCTGTCCCTGTCGATTGAGGGCATGATCCGGCTCATTCGCGACCTGGGGCGCGAAATCGCGCGCAGCCTGCCCGCGCACAATCTCGCGGTCATCAATGGACACGGCGGCAACCGCGGGATACTGGAGGCTTTGGCACAGGATCTGCGCGGCGATTTCAGGCTCAATGTCTGCATTCTGCATCCAACCACCTGGGCGGACATTCATGCGACTTCCAAAACGTCGGAAATCCATGGCGGAAAGAACGAAACGTCCATGATGCTGGCGGTAGCGCCGCATTTGGTACGCGCCGACGAAATCAAGAAACTGCAAGCCGTTTCCGGGGCCGACGCCGTGCGCGCGACGATTCTCGATCAGTCCGTGACGTGGCCGTGGACGACGAACGAAAAGGCCATCGCCGCGAGCGGCGTCATTGGCGAGGCAAAATCTGCATCGGCGGAATTCGGCCAGCAGCTTCTTGAAAAAATCACCGACGCGGCAGGCGCCGTTTTCAAGCAGCTTCTGGAACGCCAGCAGCTTTTGCCCGGCTAGGCACAATGCCGGCTGCATCGCGATCGCCTGCCCGCGAGGAGACACTTCTAAGCAATTTAGTTGTGGCCGTCGGGCTCGGCTGGTCGCTTGTCTTCGTCATCGTTGCGCTCGTCTATGAACTCCAGCTCTATGCAGACGGCGCAATATTTTCCTACGCGGTTGCGGTTCAGGACGTGTGGGCAATCCATTGGCACAACGTCGCCAACCGTGCGTCAGTGTTTTTACTTTCGCTCTGGCCCGCCGAAATCCTCGTCGGACTGACCGGAAGTCCTGCGGCCGGCATTATCACTTACGGTTTTCTTTTTTATGTCGCGCCGCTCATAGGCCTCGTCGGGACATTGGCGGCCGACCGTTCACGCGGTCGCATTTTTTTCGCCTACGCGTGCGCCTCGACGGCTTTGCTTTGCCCGCTGATTTTCGGATTCCCGACGGAAATGTGGATGGCGCATGCATTGTTCTGGCCGACCCTCGCACTGGCCCACTATGCACGCCCGGGTGTCCGCGGGGCGGCTGCCCTGTCAATTGCGATCGTGGCTTTGGTCCTGGCCCACGAGGGCGGCGTCGTTCTCGCATTTGTCGTTGTCGCAACGCTTGCATTGCATGGTTTGCGGCATCCTTTGTTCCTCCGTGGGGCCACTGTGCTGTTCGGCGCGATGGCACTGTGGATCATCGTCAAGATGCTCTATCCGCCCGACGATTACTTCGCCGATGTTCTTGTCAGGGCGGGGCTGCATTTTTTCGATCCCGCGATTTTTCAGGTGAGCCTCGTTGTTCTGTTGATTGTTGTTCTTGCCGGCTACGGCCTTCTCTTTCTCGCGCTGTCCCGGATCATGGCGGTGGAAACGGCGCTGCTCGCCGCACTCGCCGGCAGTGCAATCGCCCTGCTGATCTATTGGCTGCAGTTCGACCACTGGGTCCATGCAGGCAACCGGTACTATCTGCGCACGGCGCTGGTCGTCCTCACTCCGGCCTTCGGTGTATTGTCGACGGTCTACGCTATGCGGGCAGACGGCGTGCCGGTTGATTGTCCGCGTCTGCTGCAAATCGCGAAATTCCTGGACAGCGTCACGGTAATCCGGGCTTGCACCGGTGCTATCATTCTTTGCACGGCCATTCATGTTGTTCAGACCGCAAAATTCGTCTCGGACTGGACAGCGTACAAAGCGGCAGTGAGGGCGCTCGCATTGGGCAGCGCCTCCGATCCCGCGCTCGGCGACCCCCGCTTCGTCTCATCGCAACGGATTTCACCGCAGCTCAATCAACTCGGCTGGTTCTCGACGGTCGAGTACCTGTCGATCATCGCGTCGGATTTCAAACCTGCGCGAATCGTTGTCGATCCCGCAGGAAATTATTTCTGGCTGTCTTGCGATACCGGGACGGAAAGCGCGAAGGCTACACGCTCAGTCCCCATGCCGGCGCGCGATCTTGTCAGAATCTACTCCTGCCTGCACCGCTGACACGACAGGTCAGGCATCATCGAGGGTGATCCATCTGCCCTCGGCGGCGCTGCGGTAGCAGGCCTCCACCAGCTTCACATCGCGGACGCCGGCCGACAGATCGCTCTGCAAAGGGGCGTCGGCGACGACGTGCTTAAGAAATCGCTCCCATCCGATGCGGTAGGGATTTGTATGAACGGCCGGCCCAGGAATTTCCTTCCAGTCCCGGCGGTAATCGAAACCGATGTCGGCCACGGGATTGATATGGCGAACATCCGGGGTATCGCTTGCACGTTGCATCCAGCAGCGATGCAGACCGGCGATCGCCGAGCCGCCGGTGCCGTCGACCTGGAATGTCAGTAGATCGTCGCGGCGCACCCGCGTCGCCCACGAGCAGACGATCGTGCCAATGGCGCCATTGTCCAGCTCCGCCAATGTCAGGGACGTATCATCGACGTCGACGTCATAACGGGCGCCGCTTTCGTCCGCGCGCTGCGGAATAGCCGTCGCGGTGGCAGCCACGATGCGGCGGATCGGGCCAAGAATGTCTTCGATGACGTACCGCCAATGCGGATACATATCCATGGTGAGCCCGCCGGCGCCGCTTCGCCGGTAGTTCCAGCTCGGCCTCTGGCTCTTGCGCTCGAAGCCGTCAAATACCCACCAGCCGAAATCGAGACGAAACCCGGTGACTTGGCCAAAAAACTTTTGGCCGGCAAGGTGCGCGAGTTTCTGCAGCCCGGGCAGGAAGATCTTGTCCTCCACTGCGCCGTGCTTGAGGTTGCGTGCGCGCGCCGCGGCCAAAAGCGACATCCCTTCCGAAACGGACAACGCGACAGGTTTTTCGCTGTAAATATGTTTTCCGGCCGCGATCGCTTTCGTCAGCGTCGGGACCCGCTGCACCGTCGCCGCAGCGTCGAAGAATACGGAATAACCCGGATCCGACAGGGCCGCATCGAGATCGGTCGTCCAGCGATCAATTCCGTTTGCGCGCGCGAGCGCGGCGAGGCGTCCATCGTCACGGCCGGCCAGAAGCAAATGCGGCACGACCCGATCGTTTCCGACGGCCAGCCCACCCTCTGCGCGGATCGGCAGCAGCGCATTCGCCAGATGCTGCGTCGAAGCAATACGGCCAGTTGCACCATTGACGATGATCCCGATGTCCCTGACACCCAAAACCTTGACCCTCCTGCCCGCCTTCCTATCATGCCGCGCCGGCGCCAGTATCGTAGGCGAGGCTGCACAGTGACAATGCCATGCCCCGCCACATCGTCTGTCTGACGTTCGATTTCGATACGCAATCCGGCTTCATCGCGCGCGGAATGACGACGCCGACGCCGCTGTCGCGCGGCGAGTTCGGAGCGCTGGCGTCGCGCCGGATCCTCGACTTTCTCGCCTCGCGCGCCATTAAGACGACATGGTTCATTCCCGGCTTTACGATCGAAAGCTGGCCGCGCGAATGCGAGGCCGTCGTCAAGGCCGGGCACGAAGTTGCGCACCACAGCTGGGCCCATATCCCGCCGGCGACCCAAAGCCGCGACGAAGAGGAAGCCGACTTCGTGCGTGCCAACGAAACGATCGCGCGTCTGACCGGCAAGAAGGCCCGCGGCTACCGCTCGCCGTCATGGGACCTGAGCGATCACACCATCGACCTGCTGCTGGCGCACGGCTTCACCTACGACTCCAGCCTGATGGGATCCGATTACGTGCCTTACCGCGCCCGGCGCGGTGACGTCGCAAAGCTTGGGGAGCCCTATCATTTCGGCGAGCAAACAAGGCTGATTGAAATGCCGATCAGCTGGTCGCTCGACGACTACCCGCACTTCGAGTTCGTGCGCACGCAGGCCTCGATCCTCGCCGGCATGCAGCCGGCGCGTGCGGTCCTGCAGAACTGGTTCGACGAATTCCTCTACATGAAAAAGACCGTCGACTGGGGTGTTCTGACCTACACAATGCATCCTTATGTGATCGGCCGCGGCTATCGCATGCTGGCGCTGGAGGACATGGTCGACAAGCTTGCGAAGGAAGGCGCGACGTTCATGACAATGGAAGATGCCGCGCGCGAGGCCGAAAAGCAGCTGCCGTCGGCGAAGCGTTAGAGGGCGCACCAGTCGCGGATGATCGCTGAATAGATCTCGGTCGCCTGCTCGATCCGTGACACGAGGCAATATTCATCGGTCTGGTGCGCAAGCTCCAGCTCTCCAGGGCCGATGATCGCCGTCGGCGGCCCACCCAGTGCCGGAGTCAGGATCGAGGCATCGGTAAAATAGGGCGCGGCGCCGATCTCGCCACCAACGCCGGCAATCGCGCGGGCAGTGCGAACGACGTTCCCGATCCAGACATCGTTCGGATTGGTCCACACGCTCTGCGCGTCGAGCTTGGTGCCAAGCTCGACATCGGTGCCGAGATAGCTCGCGAGCTGCGCGCGGATTCCGGCGTGGTCTTGTCCCGGAATCGTGCGGATATCGATGCCGATGGCGGCGCGGTCCGGGACGGAATTTACGTTGAGACCGCCGGCAATCGTGCCGACGTTCAGCGTCGGCCCGCCGAGCACATCGTGGCGCGCAACGTTGAAATCGAAATCCTGCAAGGCCGTTACGGCGCGGGCGGCCTTGTAGACCGCATTGACGCCCTTCTCCGGCATCGAGCCGTGTGCGGTCAGCCCTTTCGTGACCGCCTCGAGCCACAGCGCACCTTTATGGCCGACCAGCGGCCGGTTGCCGGTTGGCTCTGCCACGACAAACGCGCCGACTTTCGGCAGGTCCTTGAACTCCTGCGCAAGCGCCGCAGCGCCGGTGCAGCCGGTTTCCTCCCCCGCCGTGATGACCAGCACCACGCCGGGCGTATCTGCGAGCTTGTCGGACAATTGCAGCGCGGCGACTACAAAGGCGGCGACACCGCTTTTCATGTCCGACGAGCCCCGGCCGTAGAGCTTTCCGTCGACAATTGCGCCGGCGTGCGGGTCGACCGACCACGGCTGCGCGCCGAGCGGAACCGTATCGAGATGTCCGGTAAATCCGATCGGCAGTTTCCCTGGAGCACCGCCGATGCGGGCAACGATCTGCGCACGGCCATCGCCGAACGGGACGACGTCGACCGTGAAACCTCTTTCTTTCAGCAAAGCAGCAAGCGTTTCAGCACAGGCCCGCTCTGCACCTGGCGGGTTGATGGTGTTGAAGCGAACGAGGTCCTGCGTCAGCTCGACTGAAGATGTCATGACCTAACCGAAATATGCGTCGCGGACTTCAGGCTGCGCCGCGAGTTCAGCCGGATTCCCGCTCGCGGCGACGCGCCCCTTCGATAGCACGAATCCGAAGTGCGAAATCGCGAGAGTCTGATGCACGTTCTGCTCGACCAGAAGCACCGTGATACCGCGTTCATTGATGCTTCGGATGATGTTGAAGTTCTCCTTGACCAGCCGGGGCGAAAGCCCGAGCGACGGCTCATCGATGAGCAGCAGCTTGGGCGCGCACATCAGGCCACGCCCGATCGATATCATCGCCTGCTCGCCTCCCGACATCGTTCCGGCGAGCTGGGTCCGGCGTTCCGCGAGCCGAGGAAAGATCTGCAGAATCTCCGCAAGGCGCGACACGACCGCTCTGTCCGACCGCTCCTGGTAGGCGCCGACACGCAGATTTTCCTCGACGGTCAGCTTGGGAAACACTTTGCGCCCCTCTGGAATACACGCAATGCCTGCCGCAATGATCTTATGGGTCGGCAGATGCGTTATGTCGGCGCCGTCAAAGACGATCCGGCCCCCGCGCGCCGGAGTCAGCCCGAGAACCGAGCGCACCAGCGTGGTCTTGCCGGAGCCATTTGAGCCAAGCAGGCACGTGATATGTCCGGCGTTCACGCTCAGCGACACGCCTTGCAGCACATCGGCCTTGTCGTAGGCGGTGTAGACGTTTTCGATCTCAAGAATACCCGCCATCACGCCGCTCCGAGATAGGCTTCCTGGACCTGCGCGTCGGCGGCAACGGCGCGGTAAGGGCCCTCGGCGATCTTCCGCCCGAAATTGAGCACCACGCAACGATCGGTAATGCGCTCGATCACGCCCATCTCATGCTCGACGATGATGATGGTGAGATCCTTATTGCGCTTGCGCACCAGCAGAATGTCATTCATGAGCTCCGCCGTCTCGTCGTGCGTCATCCCCGCCGAAGGCTCATCGAGCAGCAACAGTTTCGGCGTGCTGATCAGTGCCCGGCAGATCTCGATGCGGCGGCGGTCGATCATCGGCAGGCCGGCGACCGGCTCGGACATGCGCCCCGCCAGTCCAGGCTCGAACACTTCCACCAGCGCCCGCGCGTCCGCGTAACTGCGCTCGAACTCTTGTTTGAAGTCACCGCGTTTCGCCAGATTGAACCACAGGCCCTGATTGAGGCGCTTGTGGTTGCCGATCATGATGTTGTCGAAGATCGAGAGCGGCAAAGACAACCGCGAGCGCTGGAATGTCCGCGATATGCCGGCCTGATAAATTGCCCGCGCGCTCGCATTCGTGACGTCAGCGCCGTCGAACATGACGCGCCCGGCATCGGCGTCGTAGATCCCGGTAATCACATTGAAAAACGTAGTCTTGCCGGAACCGTTAGGGCCGATGAGACCGAGGATCTCGTTCGCCGTAACGGCAAGATCGAGCCCGTCGAGCGCCTGCACGCCGCCGAAGTGCTTGGACAGCCCCTGCGCTTCGAGCAAGGCGCTCATGGTCGCCATCCCGGGAAATAGCGGCGCACCGGCCGCGGCAGCAACCCTTCTGGCCGGAATAGCAGAACCGCGATCACCATCAGTGCGTAAAGCAGGAACCGGTACTCCTGAATGGTCTGCAATTTCTCGGGCAGGATCACGACGATGATGGTCGCAACCATGAGCCCCCACGGATTGCCGATGCCCCCAAGCAGCAGGATCGAAACCAGAATGAGTGAGTCCGCAAATGTGTAGTTGTTGGGTGCAACAAACCCGCCGACCATTCCGAACAGCGCTCCCGCAATACCGATAAGAAAGTTTCCGATCAGGAATGCAGTGATCTTCCAGCGCACGATGTCGAGGCCAAAGCAGCCGGCCGCCGTTTCATCGAGCCGCAGGGCATCGAGGTTGAGCCCGATCCACGAACGCTCGAGCCGACGCACAAGGATAAATGCGCCGACCAGCAGCAGCAGACTCAGAACGAAATAGTTCATGTAAAACGACAACGAGATTTTCCCGATCTCGATATTGTCGTTGAACGACCAGCCGAGAATGCGCATGCCCTTGACCTGCAGCCCCTGCGGGCCGCCGAGCACGTCGTTCACTTCGAGAAAGGTCTTGAACAGTAGTGCAAAAGCAATCGTGACAACCGCCGCGTAGTGCCCGCGCGTTCGCAGCACCGGCAGCAGCAAAAGAGAGCCTGCGAAGGCCGCCAGCAGTCCGCCGACCAAGAGGACCAGCAAATGCGGCACGGCCGTATGGGCATTCAGGACAGCGGATGTATAGGCACCGATGCCGAAAAACGATGCGCCCGCGAAATTGAGCACGCCTGCATAGCCGAACTGAACATTAAGCCCGAGCGTCGCCACCGAATACAGCAGCACGGTGATCATCAGCAAAAGCACGAAGTGATTGTCGTGAAAAACCACCCCCACCGCGCACGCCGCGCCGATGGCGCAAACGGCCAGGGCGTCCTCGTGCTCCACGAATGACGCGCTCACAGTTTCGAGCAGACCGAGCCAGGCGGCGGCAAGCACAGCCACGATTCCGGCCGCCAGCAGGATGATGATCAGGTTCTGTTTCTCGGCGCCGAGCATCGCAATGAGATAGCCCGTCGCGATCACAAGGCCGGCAATACCCGGCCACACTGTGGTGTGTCCCTTCTCCGCCATCCCTAGACCCGCTCGCTGATTTTTTCGCGGATCAGGCCGGTCGGCCGCCAGGCCATGATGGCTATGACAACGGCGAACGCGAAGACATCTTTATAGGCGCTGGCAAACGGAAGCATGACGGTGCCGATCGTTTGCAGGCCGGCAAACAGGAATCCGCCGAGGATCGCACCATAGATGCTGCCGAGACCGCCGATAATGGCGGCGGAAAAACCGACGACGCCGAGGTAAAGGCCGATGCCGAAATTGATCTCGTTGTAATAGAGACCGTTCATAACGCCCGCGAAGGCCGCAAGGCCCGAGCCAAGCGCGAAAGTTACCAGAACGATCGCTGTGAAATTGATGCCCATCGTGCGCGCGGTTTCCTCGTCCTGCGCGACTGCACGGATGGCCAGGCCAAGCTTTGTCCGGTTGAGCAGGTATTGGATGCCGACAATCACCAAAACGCCGGCGGTCAGCATCAGCACGTTATCGAGCCGCAGATTGAACGCACCCAAATCGATCGACGCACGCGGGAGCAATGCCGGAAATGGCTTCGGGTTGGCGCCCTGCGGGTAAAAAAGCCGGACGGACTCCCGCAGGACCGTTCCCAGCATCAGCGTGATCAGAAGCGTGTTGAGAGCCGGCGCCGAGCGCAACGGCAAGACGAGATAGCGGGCGATGGCCATACCGAGAAACGCCATGGCCAGAATCGCCACCGCCAGCATGACGACAAGCTCGGGCCAGTTGGAGTTCAGCCCCAGCGTGCGCAGCCCGACGTAACTCGCGAGCGCCGCGAACGCGCCGACGGTCAGCACATCGCCGTGGGAAAATTTTATGACGTCGAGCACGCCGAAGAAAAGCGTGAATCCGACCGCTACCAGGGCATACATCATGCCGAGCATCAGCCCATTCATGACGTACTGAGCGAGCAGGCCCGCGTCCATGTCCGGCAATCTTGTGAGGCGTTAAAGGAAACGGGGCCACGCCTGCCGCGGCCCCGGTCGCGTCAACCTATTTCTGCCCCGGCAGCTTGCGCTTGCCGCTGGCATACTCACTGTCGTCCCACTCGACGAACTTGCCGTCCTGCACGACGTACTTCGTGATGACGGGCACCGTATTCTGCCCATGATCGTCGAACGTGATCTTCCCGACGATCGAGTCCCGATCCTTCACGTTCGCCAGATCCGCGATGACTTTCTTGCGATCCGGCCCGACCTTCTCGATCGTGTCCAGGATCATGTCCATCGCAGCGTAGGCGAATGGACCATAGGCTTCCGGCGGATTGTCGTATTTCTGTGCATTGTATTTTTCCGTGAAGAACTTGCCGCCGGGCAGCTTCTCGGCCGGAGCGCCCTCACGGAAGGCCAGCGTCCCTTCGGCGAGAGGACCCAATCCCTGGATGTAGGCGTCCGACACAATGCCGGACGTGCCGTCAAAAGCAGCCTTGATGCCGAGCTTGTCCATCTGCGAGCGAATGCGCACGCCGATGGGCGTCAATCCGCCGAAATAGATGACGTCCGGGTTGAGCGCCTTGATCTTGGTGAGTTCGGCGGTGAAGTCCTGTTGATCGGCGGTAACGCCGAATGTGCCGACGATCTTCGCCTGGCCGATCTTGGCAAGCGCTTTGCTGAAATATTCGTTGTGCCCTTTGCCGTAATCGGTCGTGTCATGGATGACCGCCACGGTTTTGTAGCCGAGCTTGGAGACCAATTCGGCATTGGCGTCGTTCTGGTTGATCATCGTGCCGTTGACGCGATGAACCTCTTCATACTTGTTGCGGTAGGTGATGTCGGGAAGCACCGCACCCCACACGATCACCGGGAAATTGAACTTGTGATAGGTGTCGACGGTCGCGATCGCCGTCACCGAGCAATAGTGCGTGGCGCCGGCGATGATGTCCTTGTCGGCTGCCATCTTGGTCGCAACCTGCACCGCGACGTTCGGCTTGCACTCGTCGTCGAGCACAACCATTTCGTATTCGTATTTTGATTTTGGATCGGCATTGCGCAAGCGGACCGCCAGATCGGCGGAGTTGCGCCCGCCTAATCCGTTCACGGAGACGCCGCCGGTCAGCGGACCGATGAAGCCAACCTTCACCTTGTCCTTTGCGTCGGCGGCTCCTGCGGCGACGCCGAGAACAAGCGCCGCAATCAGTGCAATTTTCGGAGTTGTACTCATAAACCCTCCCTTACCAGGCATCGAATTTGGACGTCTTCTCGTTGGCGCCATAGTCGCGCGGCAAACGCACTACGGCAAGGGCTGCCCCGGCTTGGGCAGCTGCGTTTCTGGCGCAACCCGGCTCGCAGCGACATTTGATCGCTCGGAATTCTCACCGGTTAAGACAGAAGGCCGGGCTTCAGCAACTACTCGAAAATGAGCACGTTGGGCAATGAAGGATCGACCTGCCGCAAGGCGGTGTAGCCGACCCCGGCCACGCCGCGGAAGAGGCCCAAATTGAATCGCCGCTCTCCGCTGTTCCAACGGTAGTCGCCTTTATCCGCTGCGTATTGCAGCACGCTGGCCAATTCACGTTTGGCGAGCTCCTGAAGATCGTTGCGTCCAAGCAGGTCGCCCGCCTCGCACAGGAATTCGACACTGCCCAGTGTCCCGCAACACAACGTATCGAGGGATGAAGGCCATGCCGCTCGCGCGCCTTCGACTGCGCCTTGAACATCCGTACTTAAAACCGTGCCGCTCATATTTGGCAGGCGAGCCATGCCGATCCTTCCAAGGCCTATACCGGGCGCTCCGTGACACCACTGACAGGGCCAGGCTTCCCCGCCTTCGACACGCAAATCAGGCCAATTGCCACGCTGCGGGCTGAAGCTGGAATTCTCGAAGTCAACGCACTCCTGTGCAGCTGCAACGAAATCTTCCCGCCCAGTCGCGGCCGACAAGGAGGCGAGCGCATATGCA